>OHOA01000002.1_pt1 | contig 266439 bp, 193 predicted proteins | sample 1569681 | NCBI WGS metagenome assembly OHOA01 (sample SAMEA3879609, study PRJEB24766) | human gut metagenome | biome: human-associated habitat; feature: feces | place: USA | collected 1985/1987 | reverse complement strand
TTCGGGAAATATTTCGTCTTTGGGTTTTCCTACAAGCAGGACTATTCCCTCTGTTGGGCTCCATTTGACCGTTTTTTGGATTATCTGTTTATCTTCACATGTGTCGGTCATTCATTCCGTTTTCGGTTGTTTGTATCTGTTCATATTGCGCAAAATATTATGTTGTTTTTATCTTTATAAAGATAAGATTATTAGCGGAATAAACAAAATAAGAAAGTGACAAACTCTGCAAAAGGGTCTTATAGATTAACCTTTTTACAAAGTCTGTCACTCAATTTACAAATCAGTGTTGCCCGAAATATTTGTCAATTATTGCATATATTTTAGCCTCTAAGATTTTATCATTATCATCATAAACTATCTTATTGCCTTTTATAACTCCGAGTGATTCCAATTCTTTTAGAGCCTTTGCCCCGTTTATTTTTCCCTTTAGTCCGAAGAATATTAAATCAAGAGTTTTCATAAAATATTGAGCTTAATTTAATGCTGTAATATTTGTAAAATTCTTCCACTCATTTGCTTGTTTATATGCCTCAATGCTTTCCTTTGGTACCGTCAATATGGTATATGAATTTAATTCTGAGAAAGCATCAATGCCGCAAGTGGGTGGAATCATTGTACCAACCTTGACCGATTGCAGTTTAGAACAATGATAAAATGCACTTGGTTCAATTGATTCTATTTGCGAGCAATTAGAGGCATCGAATGTCGTAAGATTTGCAAGTCCTCTGAAACCACCGCTACGATAATAGCGGTTATATCCGTTAGGACTGTGACCTACATATATTTTTTCGTAACTGCCTTGAATGATTTTTAATTGCGATTCGTGTTCAAAGGACACTGTTATTAAAGCGGAACATCCAAAGAACGCTTCAGGTTCAATTACCTCAACACTTGCAGGAATTTCAATTGATGTCAATGCCGTGCATTTTGCAAATGCCCCATGCCCATAAAAATAGCCATCTGTATTTCTATTTTCAGAATAACCGCCGCTAATTTTTTTGAGATTGATTCCTTTCTCAAAAGTAATTTTTGCTAATGCCAAACACCCCTTGAATGCCGCCGCTTCAATCGTTTCTACGCTTGCTGGAATTTCAATAGAGGTTATAGGACAATCCGAGAAAGCACCATAATAATCAGAAGAATTAGAATAGCCACCACCGATAGTTTTCAGTTGAGAACCTTTCTCAAAGGTTACGGTTGCCAGCTTGGAACACCCCTTGAATGCAGCAGCTTCAATCGTCTCTACGCTTGCAGGAATTTCAATGGAAATCAACGAAATGCAATCAGAAAATGCTCCGCCATAATAAGAATAGTCATAGGTTGCTCCACATATCGTTTTTAAACTTGAGTTATTCTCGAATGTGACGGTCGTTAGAGCTGTGCAATTTTTAAACGCCGCTTCTTCAATGATTTCTACATTTGCGGGAATCTCAATGGAAGTTAATGCCGTGCAATTTGCAAATGCTCCATAATAATATTTCTCTCCATGGCTCAAAAAACCTTTTCCTCCGCATATTTTTGTCAGCATAGAACCTTTTGAAAAGGTAATGGTTACTAATGATGAACAATTCTTAAAAGCCGCTTTGTTTATCGCCTTTACACTCGCTGGAATGTTAATGGATTTTAATGGACACTCGTAAAATGCATATTCTCCTATCATTTCCACATTTGAGGAAATTATTATCGACTTCAGAGAACTTTGATAAAATTCACTGTCGTTAATGATCGTTAATGTATTCGGTAATATAAGATTCTCAATGGTTTTCATTTTATAAAAAGCCTTTGTCGGAAGTTCAGTTAGGTTCACTTCTTCGAGATCGAGATTCTTTAGGTTTGTCATATTCTGGATTGTCAAAAAATCCTCGGCATCTAATTCCCCTATTATTTTCATGGAAATAATAGATTCTGGATTTAATTCCCTACCAGCCAGTACATCAGATAATGTTCCCTTTTGAACAACATGAACGGTTACATAAGATGCCGCTTTTTGATTGATAGTGATTTTTTCAGAAAGATTATATTCCGTATTTGTAAATAAAATCTCCGCACTTCGAGATTGATTAGGCGAATTAGTAGCTATTTTAAAATATTTTGTATGTGTCGAGATAGCCCGTGTCCATGTTTCTTTTATCCAATCTACATCAGATGGAATCGTTACTTGAAAATCAACATTGCTATTTATTTCCACCTTTATCGTTTCCCCATCACCTGAAACATCGTATTTATTTTGTGTCAGTACAATAGTAGGCTTTTCTCCCGCTTGATAAATAGTTATGGTTTCGGACAATCCGTCGCTAAAAACAGTAATCGTTCCTTCCCGCTTTTCAAAGTCTGTATTTTGGGCAACATCAAATGAAAGCATTGTTGTCTGAAGTGCGCGAGTTTCCTTGAGTGTTACCCAATCCTTGCAGTCTTTTCCTATTTCATATTCATAGTCGATATTGGCTTTGACTTCAACTATCGCAATTCCTCCATTGGAGTCCATTTCAATTTTGGACGATGTAACAGTCAAGGCATCCTTTTGTTTCTGCGTTACGACAAGTTTAGTCGAAACCGATCCACATGTAAAAGTAAACGTTGCATTTCGTTCATCTGGATCATTATTCTCTGTTACCTCGAAAGTGATTTGTTCGTTGTCTCCTCCACTCGTTTTAGATGCCGTACACCATGATTCGCCGCCCGTCAGTTTCCATTGAGCATTTGTGGAAGTTCCGCTATAATTGAGATTAAGCCAAACAGTTTCCGATCCTCCCGTTGATTCAAAGGTCAATGCGTCGGGGGTCAGCCACATTCCTGTTACGGATGATTCTGGATTTGGGTTGGGGTTGTCTTCTGTTTCGCTTTTCGAGCAACTGCAAATCATCATTGCAGTAAGCACAAATAAAAATAATTTTTTCATAGTAAGATTTATTTAAGTTAAACAAGTGTTTCAAATCTTACCGTATCAACTCCTGCTGCGGTGGGTTATATGCAAAAAGAAAGTGTGGAGTTGTTCGCTTATCCACATAGAGGTTCTGACAAAACCTTGGTACAAATAAGCAAATCTCCACACTTGGCAGTATATATCGGGATGATATATAGCTACACAAATGAAGAGTGTCTGTCTTGCTTACTCCCGTACCTATTGAAACTGTCAGATTTCTATGTGAGAGTAAACGCGAAACACTTTCACGTTACTAATATGTCAGTTACCTATTCGGTAACGACACAAAGATAGAAAATGTTTCTAAAAGACAGAACACTCTATGGAAATTTGCTGCGCTTTTATTGTGCAAAGTTCTTGAAAACAAAGTTTCTATCCAATAGTTTACGCTATGGAATCGAAACTTTGTTAGTTGTAAGTTGGGTTAATCTTCTCCGCAGATTTCTTGTATTACACCATCCATGTAAATCGCCTGCCCGCTGGATTGTCTGCCCCACCAGTAGCAACCGTATTCCTCGATGATAACCTCGTCCTGTTCTTTAAGCCGTTCGGCCAGCCATGAATCAATCAGCCACCATTCCATAACATCATCCACGAACGGATAAAGATATTCTTCGGAAATAAGGTTTGCCCGTATCATTTCCTCGATAACCGTGCTTTGATTCTTCAAAACACAATTCTGTACTACTCGTTGCGCATTCATATAATCGGTTGTTGCGAGTTCATGCGTATTAGCCATCGGTTTGCAAAATTTGTGTGGTCAGCCTGTCGTTCCTCGGCGCAATTCTCCATTCCGTTTTCTGTCGGGTATGCACTATGCGATTCAATGCGGAGAGTTTTGTTGCAGTAATAGTACGGGATAAATTGCTTTGTACTTGTGTCAAATGCAAAATTCATTTCTGTATTCTGCGCAAATTTACCTTTAGATTCGTAGTATTCTACCAGCGAAATAAGGTTGTACTTTCCATTGCGCCCAATCATTGCGGCACGTAAGCGTGTGTAAACTCCGTTTCCGTGGGCGATTCTGTAAGCCCGCACGGCTAACAAGGCTTTCAGAATTTCTGTCGCCCTTTCATTTAATGTTTTCATGGTCTGTAAAGTTTAGAGTTATTCCCCATTACTTGTAAAAAGATAACTCCATTCATAACCAACTAAAAAGGGCGGCATATCTCCATGTAAGAATAGCTTTCCGATTCTATATAATTCCGATAATTCTATGCTGTTATATGGTTTCGGGCATAAATAAGGGGCGGCTTGTATTATGTGGAATCCTATTAAATGGGAGGGATAAAAATTCGGTTTCCCATCCGAAAAGGGGGAGGGATGAAAAATAGGGATTGTCCGCTCGGTCGGGGTATCTCGGTTTGTTTGTCTGCGAGTGACAACCTTTTCCGAAAAGGATATTTTATAGACCCTTTCACAAAGTTTGTCACTTTTTTGTTGCGGGGCAGTTTCGGTATAAATCGCACGATATGGGGAATGGATGATAAATAGATTTACCCAAAACTACCCTATAAAAGAAAGAATCGCTATCTTTGCCGAAAAGCAAGTGTATCATGTCCTATAAACCGCCTTACACCATTACGCCGAAAATCACGAATTTGGTTGCACAAATCAGCGAAGCAATCGGCTGCTATTATGCGCATGAAAATCTGCGTCTGCATCGGGTCAATCGAATCAAAACGATTCACGGCACGCTGGCTATCGAGGGCAACACGCTTTCGACGGAGCAGGTCACGGCGGTATTGGAGGGAAAACCCGTCGTTGCTCCTATTAACGAGGTGCAGGAGGTGCGCAATGCTCTTAAAGCGTATGAGTTGCTCGACACGCTCGATCCCTGTAAAGTCGATGATCTGTTAAAGGCTCACGCCACGATGGAAGCGGGATTGATCGACGAAATCGGTTGTTTCCGCAAAGGCGGTGCGGGGGTGGTGTCGGGGAAAACGGTTATCCATTATGCGCCTGATGCCGAACGTGTGCCGTTTCTCGTAAACGATCTGTTCGAGTGGCTGCGCACCACGGATGAACACCCGTTGATCGCAAGTTGCGTCTTTCATTATGAATTCGAGTTTATCCATCCGTTCGCGGACGGTAACGGTCGCACGGGGCGATTGTGGCAGACATTGATTTTGAGCAGGTGGCGGCCTATTTTCAAAAACCTGCCGATCGAAAACATTGTATATAAGTATCAAAAGGAGTATTATAAGGCGATTGCCGTAAGTGGAGGTAAAGCGGGTTGCACGCCTTTCGTCGAGTTTATTTTGGGGGTAATCGCCGAAACGCTCACTACCCAAGAAACTACCCGAAAGACTACCCAAGAAATTATTTTGGAAGCCATCGCCCGCAATCCCAGCATTACACGGGCGGAGCTGGCCGAGGTTGTCGGAATCTCACCCGACGGCGTGAAATATCATTTGCAGAAACTCACCAAGTCGGGCAGGCTCAAACGGGTGGGGTCTACACGCCGCGGGGAGTGGGTGATCGGGTGACAGGAATTCCGAAAAAGGTACTTTTATAGACCCTTTTCAAAAGTTTGTCACCGACCTGTTTTCACCCGTTACGGGCTATATGATTCGCTTTCCCAATTCGATGAACCGTTGTTTGTTGGTGCGCACATCCCTGTACTCGAAATAGATTCCGATCATCTTTGCCGTCACTTTTTTGCGGTAGGGGATGCCGAACCGCATAATCAGATCGTTCATAAAACGATTGACGGCGCACACGGGTAACTTGTCGCCCGTTTTCAACTGGGCGTACACCTCCCCGCAAACTTTTTCCGAGGTCAGCAGTTGTTGGCTTTCGTTTTCCTGTATCTGTTTACCGATTGCGTTCATGTTGTAGTTGTGCCGTTCGATCTCTGCCGCTCCGAGGGCGTAGTAGGCATCCACCATCATCGGCACTTGGCTTTGAATCTCCTCGCGCAGAAAGTAGTATTCATTCCACGTTCGGTTTTGTTCCAGTATCTCCAACTGCCGCACGATTTCGCGGAACAGGTCTTTCATTTTCAGTCGGGGATTTATGCGTTGCAGTCGGTCGCAGTCCGACAACGGATAGATATGTTCGGCGCAATCCGTGTGAAATGCTTTCGCGTACTCCTCCCGCACCAGTTCGGCGTCGGTGTAGTGCCGCTTGATCCGCTCGTCGTCGTAGGCGTTGTCCCACATGAACCAGTTGCGCGTTCCGTCGGCGTTCATGAACCGTTTGTAGTCCATTCCCTCCAACGCCTGCGCACGGGTATCGCAACCCGCCCCCGACGCTTCGATTTGCAGGACTTGTTTGTAAACCGCCTCGCACTCCTCCAACCTCATGGCGATTTCCTCCCGCGATTTGCAGGGCATCTCCTTGTTGGTGCTGAAAATATGCGCGGCATCCTCCACGCCGTTGCGGAAGCGTCCGACGATCTGCACGGCTTCGGTCGTGGGGTCGATGACGGTGTGCGCCGCAAACGAAAGGTCGGTCACGATCAGCACGCAGGCCGTTGTCGGCAGTTCGATGTCCACCGCCGAAAAGAAACGGCTCGTGAAAAAGTTGATTTCATCCAGTTCTTCGAGCGAGGAGTAAGCCCGCGAAAAATCCCGCTTGCGGAGTTTCTTCACACTCTCGTAACTGCAAAAGACCTTGCACCGTTTCTCGATCTTATAGGTGCAGATCATGCGGTGGATCGTATCGGTCGAGTTTAGAAAGATGCAGAGCGGATGCCCTTTGCCTTTTACCTGTCCCATAAGGGTACGCACCCAGCCGACGGTGTTGTTCGTGTGTATGAGCAACATTTTCGGCTTGTGGTCGTAGGTCGGGCGGAGTATCTTCATCGTAAAGCCCTGCTGCTCGAAACGGGGATCGGACGGGATGATCGGCGTCGCGGAAACCATCGCCTTTTGTTTGCATCGGAAAAAATCATCCATCGGGAGCGTAATCGAGCCGCGGTAGCCTGCATCCTGTATCGTGCGTTCGCACTCGTCGAACAGCATGAACCATTCACCGTGCATATCCGTATGCGTCTGCACCATCGCCGAGCGGACTTTGGGGAAACTTTCGGGCGTGGTCATGATTTTCAGGTAGCCGTCGTTGTAGTTCGTGTTCAGAAAGTCGATGATGTCCTCGGTCGTTACGCCCTCGAACACGCCGAGTATCTGCGGGTGTTTTTTCATCTTGCCCTCGATAACGGGAACATTCGGCTCGATGATGACGGAGTGTCGGGGCGCATTGATTTCGGCATAGGTCGCACCGCATCCCGTGACGGTCTTGTTGATGATCGAGTTGGTCGGTATTTCGGGCATCACGGCGTCGAACCGTTGGCCTGCATCTATTGTGATATATTCAATGTTCATCTATGTTTTTTAATTTTAGTGAGTTAAAAAAACTTGGGGAGCGAGCGGCGAAACCCGCTCCCCTCGTTCCGCAGTTTAGTTCAGCAGGTCGGTGATGTCCTCCATTGCCTCGGCAGGCATTACGACTTTGCCGTTGGGAAAGTGGTACTTTTTGGCGAGGTAGCCGATGCCCTCCTCGCTCTCGTTGTACTCCTCGGAGGTGATCGGGGGCAGTTTCTCCACCTCGGCGGCCACCTCTGCCAGCCACTCGGACTGACAGCAGATTTCACGGTCGGGTTCGAACTCCGTCACTTCGGGCAACTCCTTACCCATCAGGAACGCCAGCAGGTAGTTCCAGATTTGGGCGTTCAGCAGGAGTTTGCCATCCAGTTCGGTGTACCCCTTACGGATTCCGAACCAAACATATCCGCATCCAGCCACGTCTACACGGGTGGTCACGATCAGGGTGGTAGCCCCTGCCGCAATCGCTTTCGCCAGCGTGCGGAACATTTTGGCGTTCCCTGCGGGCTTGATTTTAATTACTCGGAGGTTCGTTTTCTCCTCCTGCTCCTCGGCGGCTTTGATTTCCGCCATCTTTGCCTCGTGTGCGATTGCCGAGGCCATCATCTCCTCTGCGCGGTTCCCAGCTACCTGCTGCGATTCCGCATTTTCTGAAATTGTAGTCATAGTTTTATTAAATTTGATGTTAATATTGTCGTTGATGTTTGCAAGCGTTTTCATAATCGTTATCTTTTTTATTAAGTTTTGTTGCCGCCTCTTTCGGGCTGTCGGCTACTCCCCGAATCACTCGAATAACCGTACGCTTTATTCGCGGATCTGGCTATTGAACCTGCATAAATCCGACCTTTGGTGCCTTGGCGAAATATAAATAATAGCCAGCGAAAACTGACCTATTCATTACCTTTGCTGTCGAAAATATTGCAAAATATATCAGGGAAAATATTGTAAATCTGTCTGTTATGACAAAATGGCAGATGACATGACACTGGCAGATTTTTGGCAGAAAAAAGAAAGGGAACCGCGATAAACGGCTCCCTTAAATGGTATGGTTATATAGTCCGATCAGTCCAATAGCGGAAAATCAAAATCCTGCATGATAACCTGTCTTTGCAATGGTATCGGTCTGAATCGTGGTGCTTGGTTCATAGCCGCTCGTTTCAGATAGGCGGCAAGGTCGGCGCGGATTACTTTCGGGTCGTATTTGCCGCTCTCTCCTTTATTATTGGGATAACAACCCGTGACGCGTGTATAGTCGTGAATGAGTTGGCATAATTCGTTCGGCATATTGGGCTGGCTGGGGATTGCGTTTTCTTCATGGAGCATTCGGTAAATGCCGTATGCAACTGCCGAATAGATGGCATTCTTCTTTTCTCGCCCCGCAGACGGTTTGCGCCGTTGAATATCCTGCCGTGCTTCCTCGGCTGTCTGTACTTCGGGAAAATAGCCTGCAAGTTCCTTTTTAATCAGACGGAATAACCAGTTATCGCTGTTCGGAATAGAAATCTTTTCCGCTTCCCCATTATTGGTGCGAATTGTGATGGCGGTCTGTTCGTTGCCTTGAAATGTCCGTGCCTCCATTTGCTCCATAAAAAGCAACAGGTGTGCCCATTCGCTTTGGTATATGTCCCAAGAGTAAAATTGAACAAGATCATTGTATTCGTTTTCGTCGATCTGCCGTTCGCGGATGCAGTAGGCCACAAGCAATAGGGTTTCCTCTATTATTGGGGTAATTGTCCCGTAAGAGTTGATAAGTGATAACAAGTCATGGCATTCGAGGTGTCGAAACGGCAAAACCAGATTGCAATCCTCTTTAATGCTGTACTTTACGATATTACCCTCTCGGTGAGGTATCAGACATTTGGCATCCGAAAGTTCTTTGTTGAAATAGCCTGCCGTGATGCCGAAATATTTTTCCAGTAAGGGCAGGCAAGCGGTGAAATATTCGGTCGTTACGGGGTAAAAGGTGTGTTCTTCTTGCATAGGAGTATCTTTATAAAGACGAATTTACAAAATTCCGCTTTCAACCGCAACTGACGACCGCAGAAAAAAGAAAAGGGACTATCCGATGCAATCGGATAATCCCTTAAAAGGTAGTGACAAACTTGGTTTCGGGGGCTATAAGATAGACCTTTTTTCAAACCTTGTCACCTCCTCACAATAAGTTTTGCATGGCCGCATCTATCTGCGAGTTCTCGAATGAATCGAGGTAGATTTGCGTAATCTTTTCCGAACTATGCCCCAGCGATTCGCTGATGATGGATGTCGAAACTCCCGACCTTTTCAGCACGGTGGCGAACGAGTGCCGCGCAACGTATGTCGTGAGCGTGATAGGCAGGTGCAGATGCTCGCCGATTAGTTTCAGATAGCGATTTATCCGCTTGTTCGTCCGTTGCACCCGTCCGTACTGTTGTTGTGCCGTAACGTGAACAGAACGCCTTAAAACAGGGAAAATGTAATCCTGCGGATGTGCGTTCGGTTGGCGGTACTTGTCGAGGATGTCGAGGGCGGCAGGTTGGAGTTGGAACGACAGGAGTTTACCCGTTTTCTGACGGTTGAAAACCAGTCGCCTGTCCACGATGTCGGCATAGCGGATGTGCAGAATGTCTGTCAGATTGATGCCGCACGACAGGTAGCTGAACAGGAACAAGTCCTTTGCCAGTTGCAGGAACGGTTTGGGGTACTTGGTCAGCGTCCGCACCTCGCAATCCATAATCCGTCGAATATCCTCTTTTGTCAGCGACCGTTTGGCCGTGGCTTCCTTGAATCGGCTCACTTTGAACGTGTCGAAAGGGTAGTCCGTTTTCTTGATTAGGCCGTCGGTGATTGCGCTGTTGTAGAGCACCCGTAACGAACGGAAACGGATGCCGATGGAGTTGTCGGAATAATGCCGTTCCACCCGCAGCCATTGTTCGTACCGTTTCAGCCACTCGGCGTCGATGTCTATAAAATAAAAGTCCAGCGAACGGCAGAATTTCGTCAGCGAGGTGCGGAGTTCCTGAAAGGTCTTGGCGTTGCCTACCCGTTTTTCAGCCAGCAGGCGGTCGATGTAGTCGTTCAGATATTCGCCGACGGTTTGGCGCACGACCTTGCGGGATGCCTTTTCGACAAGCGTGTTCAACGTGTACTCCTTATCGCTGGTTTTGAAATCCATGACCTGACTTTGGAGTTCCTGCGTTTTCTGTTGGATAAGGGCTTCGATGCGCTCTTTGTCGGGACAGTTACGGCGCGGTTTACACTTTTCGGCGTCCCAGTATTGCGGAGCGAGGGAAATGTGCAGACTGATGTACTTTCGTTTTCGGTTTTTCGTCAGCCGTAACATAATGGGATGCTGACCGTTGGATAATGTTTTGGATGTGTAGAGTACCGCCTCGATTGTCGTGTTCATCGGGAAAATTCGGTTTACACATTGGTTTACACAAACTGCGTAAACCGACGGAAAACGGGCTGAAAACAAGACACGAAAAAACCACCTACATTGCTGTAAGTGGTTGATTTTGAGAGTGACACCGACAGGACTCAAACCTGTAACCTTCTGATCCGTAGTCAGATGCTCTATTCAATTAAGCTACGGTGCCGAATTGCGAATGCAAATGTAGGGCAAAAATCCGAAACACGCAAATAATTGCTTAAAAAATTTAGTAAAAAAGATGATCCGGACGACGGGTGTTATGCCATCGTTCGGATTATCAGTCGTTTAAAAAATGACGCTATTTCATCAATTCCTCCAGCCGGGACTGCAATTGCCTGCCGGGAAGGTTGCGGGCGACGATCACGCCGTCGGGCGAGATCAGGAAATTCGACGGAATGAAGCGGATGCCGTACATTGCTGCGGCAGGGCTTTGCTTGCCGCAGCCGGGGGACAGCACGTTCGTCCACGGCAGGTCGTTTTCGGCGAGAAACCGCTGCCAGCGTGCCGCATCGTGGTCGATCGACACCGCGTAGATCGAAAATCCGCGTCCGCTGAATGCGGCATAGGCTTCTTTCAGGTAGGGGATTTCCCGGCAGCAGGGACCGCACCACGTGGCCCAGAAGTCGAGCAGCACCCAGCGGCCGGGTCCTGCGAGCGACGAGAGGGCGACGGTCTCTCCGTCGGCGTCTTTCAGCGTGAGGTCCATGTAGGGCCGGCTGACGGACGAGCGTTCGACGGCTTCGATCTCGCGCCGTACGCTCGCCAGCACGGGGTGGTTCTGCAATTGGGCGGGGAACTGCGCGAGCCGTTCGCGGGCCTTCGCCGGGTCCGCATCGGTGCGGCGGGCGTAGAGGAATGCGCCCAGCAGGTTGTCGCGGTTGGCTTCCAGCGCGTCGCCGGGAATCTGCCGGTAAATCCGTCCCAGCGAGTCGAGTTTCCGCCTGCGCTCGGGTGTGTCCGGTTCGTTTTCCAGTGCCTGCAGGACGTTGCCGAGCGATACCTGCGCGGCATTCATGGCGTTGAATGCATCGTTGAGCGGCGTCCCGGTGAACTGGAAGCCGCGTACGTCGCCCGTGGGCTCGAGCCGGATGTCGGCCGCTTCGAGCTGGATCGGCGCCCCGATACGGCGGTCGTTGTGCATCAGGTTGGCGATCGTCGGTTCGGAGACGTGTCCGCGGATGCGGAATGAGCTGTCGCGGCGTATGACCGTCGTGGCCAGCACCGAGTCGTTCTCGTAGGGCGAGCACAGGCGGAGCGTGTCGCCCGGAGCGAGGCCAGCCCTGCCCGAAAGGGTGTAATTGGGGCCTCCGCAGCCGGATAGCGCTACGGCGGCGAGGATTGTCGGGCAAATTCTGTTCATCGGAAAGTCTTTATTTGAGTACTTCTGCGAGTTTTTCTTCGAGGTGTTCGCCGCGCAGGTTCTTCGCTACGATTTTACCTTCGGGTGAGATCAGGAAGTTTGCGGGGATGGAACTGACGGCATAGAGCGCTGTTGGATCGAATCCTCCGCCTTTTTTCTGTGCCACATTGATCCAGTTCATGTCTTGTTCGCCGATGGTGTTTTCCCAACGGGTCAGGTCCGTGTCGAGCGATACGCCGTAGATTTCAAAGCCTTTGGCGTGAAAGGTTTCGTAGGCTTTCTTCAGGTGGGGCACTTCGTTCATGCAGGGCGTACACCATGTGGCCCAGAAGTCGAGCAGCACCCAGCGGCCGGGACCTGTGAGTGACGAGAGCGCAATGGTCTCTCCGGCGGTGTTTTTACAGGAAAAATCGGTATAGGGTTGGCCGACAGCGCTCCGTGCGGTGGCCTGGGAGGCATCCTGCGACTTTTTCAACATCGGATGCGCTTGTATTCCGGGGGTGAATTGCGCCAGCCGGGCTTTGACTTTTTCGGGATTGTCCTTGATGTTCTGGAATTCGTAGCTGTTGAAGACCCAGGCTCCGAAAACATTGTCGAGGTTGGCGTCTACGGTTTGGGTATAGAGTGCATTCATTTCGGCCAGGATCGCTTGGAGCGACTGCCCCGGGGAGCCTTTGCGGAGTTTGTCTCCGAAAGCGTACATTGCTTCGTCGAATGCTTTTTTCCGGTCGTTGAGCGGTGTTCCGCAGACGACATAGCCGAATGCGGGATCGTATTTCTCGATTCGGATTTTTCCGGGTTCGAGGAAAAACCAGGCGGGGTGGTTGGTTCGCTTCGCGTTGGCCAGGAAAACCAGGTCGGGAGTCGTAACGGTCCCTTGCAGCGAAACGGTCGTGTCGGCGTTCACGACACCGGCGGCGAGCACCGTGTTGTCGGAAGCCAGCAGATAGACCGAGTCGCCCGGAGGCAGTTCGTAGCGGCCTGTGATGGTGTAGTTTGCGCCTCCGCAACTGCATAGCAGGGCGGCGAGGGCGGCGGTCAGAAGGTTTTTCATGGCGGTGGGTAGTTTGGTGTTGGTTTTATTTGATCTCCCGGTCGGGATTCTTTTTCAGGAATTGCTCCCAGCTCTGCGAGCCGCCCTTCGAGGCGGCTTTTTTGCCGCCTCCGAGCCCCTTGACGCGTTCGTCGCCCAGCGCGGCGTTGAGCGGACTGGCCGAGGTGAAGTAGTGGCACAGGGCGACGGCCATGCCGTCCGTGGCGTCGAGCCGCTTGGGAGGGCGGTCGATGGCGAGCGTGCGGCAGACGATGGAGGCCACCTGCTCCTTGGCGGCCGATCCGCGGCCCGTGATCGACTGTTTGATGCGCATTGGGGCGTATTCGAAAACGTCGATGCCGCGGCTCAACGCTGCGGCCATGGCCACGCCCTGCGCCCGTCCCAGCTTGAGCATCGACTGCACGTTCTCGCCGAAGAACGGCGACTCCAGCGCCACTTCGCGCGGGGCGTACTCGTCGACCAGCGCTCCCACGCGCTCGAAAATGTAACGCAGTTTGGCGTAGGGGTCGGGGAGCTTGTGCAGGTCGATGTCGCCCAGCACCACCGAGCGCACCGTGCGCCCCTCGATCTCCAGCACGCCGTAACCCATGTAGTTCGTGCCGGGGTCGATGCCCATGATTCTGTATTTCTCGACGGATTTCATCTGCATTTTATGGAAAAAGCCCCTCCTTCCGGCTGTACGGAACGGAGGGGCCGGAATGTCGTTGGGAAATTACTGGGCCAGCAGCTCCGAGATCTTCTCGTAGAGCGCCTCGCCGCGCAGGTTCTTGGCGACGATCGTACCCTGACCGTCGATCAGGAAGTTCGACGGAATGCCCTGGATGGCGTAATCCTTGGCGGCCTGGTTGTCGAAGCCTTTCACCTCGCTGACGTGCAGCCAGTTCATGTCGTTCTGCTCGACGGCGCCGAGCCAGTCGCCGCGGTCCTCGTCGAACGATACGCCGTAGATTTCGAAACCCTTCTTGCGGAACTCGTCGTAGGTCTTCTTCAGGTGGGGAACTTCGCCCATGCAGGGACCGCACCACGAAGCCCAGAAGTCGAGCAGGACATATTTGTTCGCCGGATTCCTGACCACCGATTCGAGCGATACCTGCTCGCCGTCGGCATTGGGCTGTGCGATGTCGATGAACGGCTGGCCGATGTCGGTTTTCATCTTCTGCTCGGCGTTCTCCTTGAGCCGCACCAGTGCGTCGGTCTGCTGCATCTCGGCCGGGAATTTGGCGATTTCGTCGAGCAGTTCCTGCCCCGAAAGCTCGTAGCCGAGCTGCTGGGACAGCAGCATCACGCCGAAGAGGTTGTCGCGGTTCTGGTCCAGGACCGTGCGGGTCAGCTGTTCGTACTCCTGTTCGATGGCCTCGCGACGCTCGGCGGTGGTTTCCGGATTGCGGAACTCCTGCACGAGGGCGCTTCCGGCTGTGGCGTAGGCGTCGCTGGCGTCGTTGGCCGGCGTGCCCGTCACCTTCTTGCGGTAGGGGTTCTGTGCGTCGTCGGTCACGTTGATCGTGCCCGGTTCGAGGATCAGCATGGCGCCGAACGTCGCCCCGTCGTCGCGTGCGTCGCGCAGAATGGCCGCCTGAGGTTTCTCGGCCACGCCCTCGAAGCGGAACACCCCGTTGGCCACGGCCGCCGAATCGAGGATGTTGTCCTTCTCGTCGAAGAGGTAAACCATGCTGTTGGCTCCTTCGACCTTGCCGTCGACGGCGTACTTGTTTTTGTTGGCGCAGCTGCACAACACGGCTGCCGCCGCTGCGAGGATCAGGATTTTTTTCATCGAATTATTTTTTTGTGAGTTCTGCAAGTTGTTTTTCCAGCGCGCGGACCTGCTGCGCCAGTTCGGGCAGGCGTTTGAACACGGCTGCCGAACGGTGGTACTGCATGCCCGGGAGGGCGGGGTATCCGAAGCGGATTTCGTCGTCGGGAACGTCCTTGTCGAGTCCGCTCTTCGAGCCGACCTTCACGCGGTCGCCGATGGTGACGTGGTCGGCGATGCCCACCTGCCCCGCGAGGAAGCAGTTGCGGCCGACCTTCGAAGTTCCCGCGATGCCGGTCTGGGCCGACGACACGGTGTTCTCGCCGATCTGCACGTTATGGCCGATCTGGATCAGGTTGTCGAGTTTCACGCCCCGGCGGATGACGGTCGAGTCGGTCTTGGCGCGGTCGATGCAGGTGTTGGCGCCGATCTCCACGTCGTCCTCGATCACCACGTTGCCCAGCTGGGGAATCTTGTCGAATCCGCCCGCGGCGTTGGGCATGAACCCGAATCCGTCGGCGCCGATCACCGCCCCTGCGTGGAGGATGCAGTTCGCACCCACGATGCAGCCTTCGTAGATTTTGACTCCGGGGTAGAGCGTGGTGTTGTCGCCGATCCGGACGCCGCGGCCCACGTAGACCTGGGGGTAGATCTGGCAACCCTCGCCGATGACGGCGTCCTCCTCGACGACCGCGAAATCGCCGATGTAGCACTCCTGGCCGACCTGCGCCCGTTCCGAGACCGATGCGCGGCCGCTGATCCCCTTGCGGCGGGGTTTGGCGGCGTTGTACATTTCGAGCAGTTTCAGGACGCAGGCGCCCGCGTCGTCCACCTTGACGAGCGTCGCGGCTACCGGCTGCGAAGGCTCGAACGCACGGTCGACCAGCACGATCGACGCGCCCGTGGTGTAGAGAAACGGTTCGTATTTGGGGTTCGTGAGGTAGGCCAGCGATCCGGCCCTGCCCTCCTCGATCGACGAAACGGTGTGTACCTTGGCGTCCTTGTTGCCGACGATGTCGCCGCCCAGGAATCCGGCGATCATTTCGGCTGTAAATTCCATCATATGTTTCATATGTTACAGGTATTTGTTAATATCTATTCCTATGGGCATGAACTCTTCCACGGTGCGGCCGAACGAAAGCACCTCGCGCACGGTCGACGACGAGATGTCGGCCACGGGCGAGGGGGTGAACAGCATGACGGTCGTGATGTCGGGGTAGATGCGGTGGTTGGTGGCCTCCATCGTGCGTTCGTACTCGAAGTCGGTGGTGTTCCTCACGCCGCGGATGATGGCGCAGGCTCCTGCCGCCTCGGCGAATTCGCCCGTCAGCCCGGTGTAGATGCACGCCTCGACGCGCTCATCGCCGCGGTAGATGTCGTCGATGAGCCGCTTGCGGTTCTCGACCGTCAGCAGCCCCTGCTTGGAGGTGTTGTTGCCGATGCCGATGATCACGCGGTCGAACAGGTTCAGCGCTTCGTCGACCAGAGCCGCATGGCCGCGCGTGAAGGGGTCGAACGACCCGGGGAAGATTGCAGTGCGTTCCATATCGGACAAAGGTAGAAAAAAAACGGAAAAACAGCACGTTTTCCCGTTTTTATTCATTGCAGCCGCGGCGGGTCACTCCTTGTGGAGCAGACCGCGCAGGCGACGCAGCGCCTTGCTCATCTGCGCTTCGACGGTCTTGACGGAAATATGCATTTCGGCGGCTATTTCGGCGTTCGAGAGCTGCTCGTTGCGGCTTTTGAGGAAGATGTCGCGGCAGCGGCCGGGCAGCTGCGAGACGGCCTCGGCCACGAGCTGCGTGATCTCGTCGGTCTCGATCTGCAACGACTCGGGGCTGGCGAAAACCTCGCCTAACTCTTCGAACGGAATGTAGGAAAAACGGTCGTCGCGCAGGCGGTTGAGCGCCCGGTTGCGCACGGCGCGGAACAGATAGGCGCGTACCGAGACGGTGATCCGCAGCTCGGCGGCGTGCTGCCAGACATGGGTGTAGACGTCGAGTACGACCTCTTCGGCCGAAGCGCGGTCGCGGAGCCAGAACTCGGCGAAGCGGCACAACGGCGCATAGTAACGGTCGAACAACTCCCGGAAGGCGGCGATTTCCCCCCCCCCGTTCGATTCTCAACCACAGGTGAACGTCGTATTCGTTATCTGACATGGCGTGTCGTAAGACTGTGTAAAAGTACTAAAAATCGGGATTCCCCGAAAAGCCGTTGCGGAAAAGCAGGCCGCAGGGTGGGGAGGCGACCCGCTTTTCCGCGGCTTTGTTCACTCGATGTCCTCGAAGAAGAATTCCGAGAATTTTAGTTTTGCGTTTCCGTAAAGTTCCGGCAGGAGCCTTTTGGCCCGTTTTTCGAAATCGTCGTAATCCTTCCGGTCGTATGCCCAGGCGATTTCTGCGATGGCGGCCATCCTGGGGAGCGTCATTCGCTGCACATGGCCGAAATCGGCGATATATTCGGTCCATACGTTTCCCTGAATGCCGAGGATATTCCTGTACTCGGCGGGTTTCAGGCGGTCGTAGGGATCGAGCCGGTAAACCTGCCTCATGGAGAGGTACCGTGTGGGTCCTATCGGCTCGTACTTCTCGGGATCGGAAGTCTGCGAGTAGTCGAGGTAGCAGTTCCACTTGGGTGTCATGATGACTCGGTTTCCCTTCCTCGCGGCGTCCGTTCCCCGGAACTGATCCGTCCAGGCCATGATTACCGCTGACTTCGATATTCCGCCCTGCATGATCTCGTCCCATCCGATCAACTCGCGTCCGTGCTCGTGGAGCCACTTTTCGACGCGGTGCATGAAATAACTCTGAAGTTCGTTTTCGTTTGCCAGTCCCTCCTCCCGGATGCGCCTCTGGCAGGCGGGGCACTCCTTCCAGCGCTCCTTGGGACATTCGTCGCCCCCGACGTGTATGAATTTCGAGGGGAACAGGTCGAGCACCTCTGCGAGCACGTTTTCCACGAATTCGAAGGTCTCCTCCTTTCCGGCGCAGAGCACGTCCTTGGAAATCCCCCAGTGGGTCCATACCTCGTAGCCCTGGCCCCGGCATCCCAGCTGGGGATAGGAAGCCAGCGCCCCGAGCATATGCCCGGGCATGTCGATCTCGGGAATGACCTCGATGTAGCGCTCTGCGGCGTAGGCCACGATGGCGCGTACGTCGTCCTGGGTGTAAAAACCGCCGTAGGGTTTTCCATCGTATCGGTTGCGGCTTTCGTCGGTCTTGTCGTATCGGCCGATGACGGTCTCCCTGCGTACGGATCCGATCTCGGTCAGCAGGGGATAGCGTTTGATCTCGATGCGCCATCCCTGATCTTCGGAGAGATGCCAGTGAAATACGTTCAGCTTGTGCATGGCGAGGATGTCGATGAAACGCTTCACCTCGTCTACGGTCCAGAAATGACGCCCGGAGTCGAGCATTCCGCCGCGGTGTGCGAAGCAGGGTTTGTCGCGGACGACGACCGCGGGTACTGTTCCGTCGGTAGCGACGAGTTGGCGGAGTGTCTGCAAGGCGTAGAACACGGCTTGCGGGGAGCCTCCGAGAATTTCGACGGTGCGGGGCGTCACGGCAAGAGTGTACTCCTCGGCGGCGAGGGACGGGGATGTCCGGAGACGGATTTCGCCCTTCGCGGCCACGGGTATTTCGCGCCCGATGACGGGTTCGATGTCCGTTGCGAAGATTTCGGCGGGACGCCGGAGTTCTCCTTCGGCGGCGATGGCGGTCTGGGCCGTGATCCGAAACTCACCTCTGGCTTCGGTGATTTCCGCGGGGCGCGGGATGATGTCGATGCTCCGGGCGGAGCCGGCTGCCGCGAGAAGTGTGACGAAGATTAATAAAATGCTCTTTCTCATTGGATTGGGGAAGGGTGGTGGCTGAAAAAGCCGCCTGCGGGAACGCTCCCGCAGGCGGGTGATAAGGGATTAGTCGAGGTCCAGTTCTTCGAGGTTGCCCCAGACTTCGAATTCGGCGAATGTGCCGCCTTTGTAGGTCATCGGCGTCGGTTTTACGCTCGACCCGCTGTTCCACGACATGTGGAGCGTGAAGCGGATGTAGCGCGCCCGCTGTATTTCACCCAGATAGACCGAGTTATGGAGCGAGTGGGACATGATTCCCTCGTCGGGCTTCGTCCCGGTGAACCGTTCGCTGTATGTCCAGTCCGCGTCGTTCTCCATGCCGTCGCCCGTGATGGTCTTGGCCGTTTCGATCGTGATGTCGCCCGGAGGATTGTTCAGTACGCCGCCGGCTTTGGTGCGGGCCGTGATGCGGACGCCGCGCACGGTCACCTCCTTGCCCATGTCGAAGACGAAATAGAGCGGAACGTAGACCACCGGACCGACGGATGCCTTGAAATTGTAGGTCCAATAGCTCGCCGGGTTGCCGTCGAGCACGTCCTTGGCCCACCCGGTCTTGGGATTGCCTTCGCCCGGGGTGTATTCCGAGGTGCAGTGGACCACTTTCCAGCCTTCGCGGTCGAGCAGCTGGGCGGGCGGCAGCACGCGCTTGTTGAAGAGGATGTAGTAGACGTTGCCCTCGTCGGAGGTCTGCGCAGCGTCGTCGCCCTTGATCTGTTCGATGGTGATCGGTAGCAGGTACTGCTCGCCGTCGGGCATCTTCTCGCTGTTCAGCGTCACCTGCGCCGTCGACGAAACCTCGTTGTAGCGGGGCAGGATCACCTCTTTCTTCGAAAATTCGTAGGCCTCGGCCGGCACGAGTTCGTACGACGTGTCGTGGGCTTTGTTGTAGGCGTCGACCAGCGTGCGGTCGACCTTGAAGGTCACGGTGAGGTTCTCCGCACTGACCGACCGGGCGACGGCCCGGATGTCGATCGTCTGGGTTTTGGGTTCGAGCAGCGAGATCTGGAGCGGTTCGGCCCCGGCGTTCTGGATCGCCAGCACCGCGGGCCCGTTCAGCCCCGTTCCCGGATTGTCGTCCTTGCAGCCTCCCGACGCAATCAACAGCGCGGCGGCCGCAACGAGACGGATGGAAGCATATCGTTTCATGGTCGTGTTCGTTTTGGGTTCTACTTGTTTTTGGCCGGGAGTTTGATGTCGAGCATCACCGGCAGGTGGTCAGAGGCTTTCGTCACGTCGCCCGACTTGAACCAGCGCAGGATCTGCGAGCCTACGACTTCGCACTTCGGCGTGCCCTTGAGCTGCATGATGTAGTCGATGCATTTCGAGGGATTGTCCGACGGGAAGGTCCCGAATCCGGTGATGGTCAGGATCTCCCAGTCTTTCTGGAGCAGTTTGCCCGTCTCCGACGAGGGTGTGGCGTTCATGTCGCCGCCCAGGAAAACGGGCTTCCCGGAGTCGCCGTAACGTTCCTTCATCGTTTTGGTGATCAGCTCCACCTGTCCCAGCTGCGCCTCGGAAGAGACATGGTCGAGGTGCGAGGTGCAGATCACGTAATCCTCCATCTCCATGACGACCAGTACGCGCGGCTCGGCGCCCACGCCCTTGGGCAGGGCCACCGAAAACTTATTCACGGCCTTCTTGCGGGTCGTCACGCCCTCGCCGTATTCGCCTCCGTCGTAGGGCATGGCCGCACCGTATTCGAAGTCCCAGCTGCCCATCAGGGATGCGAAATGCTTGAGCTGGTAGACGTGGCGCGTGCGGTTGGTGTTGTTGTCGAGCTCGTTCATGCAGATGGCGTCGGCGTCGATCTCCTTCATCATGTCGGCGATGAGCTGGTAGTCGTCCTTGATGTATTTGTTGAAGATTCCGACATTGTAGGTCACCAGACGTGTCACACCCTCGCCCTTGGAGTTGTCGATCGAGGCGTGGGGCGGAATTTCGGTGTCGTAAAACGGTTCGTCCTCCATGCAGGCTGCGGCATTGCAGGCCAGGCCGAGCGTCAGCAGGGTCATCAGGTATTTTTTCATGAGTTCCAACATTTTTCGGTTTGTTTTGCGGTTAAAAATTCAGTCCGTCGTTCCATCCGGGGTTCTGGGTCAGGGCGCCGCCCGTCAGCGAGCGGTCGTCGGTCGGAATCGGATAGAAATAGTCGCGGGTTTCGTCCCAGATGCCGGGGTTGTTCTTGTGTGGCGAGATGTAGCCGTGGTCGCCGTCGGAGAAGAGAATGTCCTGGTCGATCACCAGTGTCAGTTTGGCCGTGGTCGAGGGCGTCTCGCCCTTGGTGGCGAAATAGACGTCGGGCGTTCCGTCGCCGTCGATGTCGTACTCGCCCTTGGCGGGGATGTAGAGGCCCAGCAGCGGTTGTTCGAAGGTCTTGCCCTCCTTCCAGCGCATGATGTCGTAGTAGCGGAATCCCTCCATCGCCAGCTCGATGGTGCGTTCGCGGCGGATTTCGAGGATCACCCCCTTGTTCGCACCCGTGACGTTGGGATAGCCGGTCTTCGCATCCGACAGGTAGGGGTCGGGGTTTTTGTTGGCGTCGTCGAGGATCAGGTTGGACATGCCCACACGGTCGCGCAGCCGTTTGACCGAGAGGTTGATGTCCTCCTGCGTGAGGGTTCCCAGCTCGGCCTTGGCCTCGGCGAAATTGAGGTAGACCTCCGCCGAGCGGAAGATCGGCAGGTCGTTGAACGACTTGTTGTAGGCGTCCTGCGCCGTTCCGGTGACGAACTTCACGACGTGGTAGCCGGTGATCGAGTTCGCCAGGTCCGGCGCCAGCTTGGTCGTGGCTCCGATACGCGTGTATCCCGGCGTGCGGATGGTCTGGGCCAGGCGCGGGTCGCGGTTCGAACACTGCTGCTTGAACTCCATGGTTTCCCAGCCGGCCTTGTCCGTGAATCGCGAACCGTCGGCCATCAGGTAGCTGTCGACGATCTTGCGCGTCATGCCCGGTTTGCCGTACGAGGCGCTGATGGTGTAGAAATTGGCGTTGTGGAAGACGCCCAGCGCCGAATTATAGTCGCGGGCGAGGATGACCTCGACGCTCTGCGCGTTCTCCGAGGCGAACAGGTCGCGGTAGCTGGTGGCCGGTCCGGTCGCGGTGTAGAGCGAATAGCCGCTGTTGGTGATGAATTCCTCGGCTGCGTCGGCGGCCTGTTCGAGATACCATTTCCAGTCGTGTTCGTAGCCGTCGATGCCGTGGTACTTGCGGAACGTGCCTTCGAAGAGGCAGAAGCGCGACTTGAGCGCCAGCGCCGTCCATTTCGTCACGCGGTAGAGATCGCGTTCGGCCGGCAGATAGCGGATGGCGAAGTCGATGTCCTCGATCATGCGCTGCATGACGAATTCGCGCGAGTCGCGGGGACGCTTCAGCTCGGGGTCGGCCGAACCGAGGGGCTTGGCATACCAGGGCACGTCGCCGAAGCGCTTCACCTTCTCGAAATAGAAGTAGGCGCGGAAGAAACGGGCCACGGCGTCGTAGCGGTTGCGGATGTCGGTGTCCTTGCAGTTGCCCGAGTATTCGAGCAGGGTGTTGAACTTGCGCAGGTCGGTCCACGTCCAGCCGCCTCCCGAGGCGGGAATCGTGCGGCCGTCGCGCATTTCGGCGGCGATTTCGTTCTTCACGATGTTGTCGTAGCCTTCGTTGTAAAGGCCGTCGCCGGGGAAGATCGTGTAGAAGGTGTTGCTGAAGGCCTGCAACTCGTTTTCGTTCGAGAAGAAGGTCTCGGGCGACATCTGCGCCAGCGGATATTTGTCGAGCCAGTCCTCGCACGACGAAAGCGTCAGGGCGCAGCCTACGGTCAGTATCGATAGAATCTTTTTCATAACTCTTCTCATTTAAGCGGTTAGAAGGTGACGTCCACGCCGAACATGTAGGTCCGCTGCCAGGGGTAGAGACGCAGGTTGCCGTTCGTGGCGGCCATTTCAGGGTCGATGTAATCCGAGCGGATGCCCGACCAGGTAAAGAGGTTTTCGCCCGTGAAGTAGATGCGCAGGCTCTCGATCAGCGCCTTGCGGGTCCATTGTCTGGGCAGCGTGTAGCCCACCGTGAGGTTTTTCAGACGGCAGTAGCCGATGTTTTGCAGGTAGCGGTCGTTGACGGCCGTCAGCTCGCGGTTGGTTCCCTGCAGGGCCGTGTAGCCGCGCGGACGGGGGAAATAGGAGTTCGGATTCTCCTCCGACCAGATCTGCGTGTGGAAGTTCTTGGGGAGGTAGGTGGCGTAGGGACGTGCGTAGGGACCCCAGAAGGCCAGTGCGTTGGCGGCCGGGTACCAGTCCTGGCGGCCGATTCCCTGGAAGAAGATCGAGAAGTCGATGCCTGCCCATTGCAGCGCCAGCGTGGCGCCGTAGTGGTAGCGCGGCTGGCTGTTGCCGATGATTTCGCGGTCGCCCGGATCGTCGACGGTGTTCTTGCCGATGGAGATTACGTTGTTGTCGTCCAGATCGCGGAATTTCAGGTCGCCGGCGCGCAGTCCCTTTTCGGCTCCTGCCGAGGCGTTGATGATCTCGTTCACGGTCGTCTGGTCGACGGGGTAGTTGCGGGCTTCCTCGTCCGAGGCGAACAGTCCGTCGATGCGGTAACCCCAGATTTCGCCCCAGCGCATGCCTTCGTAGTATTTCTTGGCGAAGGAGCGGTCGGGGTTGTCGAACTTGGTGATGTTCGAAACGTAGTCGTTGAAGGTCAGCGTCACGCTGTACGAGAACGGACGGCGCAGCAGCTGGAACTCGTCGCGCCAGTTGAGCGAGAGCTCGTAGCCCTTGGTGCGCAGGTCGGCGCTGTTCATTTTCGGCGAGTCGGCGCCGTAGGTGGCCGGCAGGGCGATGCCCGCGGTGAGCATGTCCTTCGTGTCGCGGATGTAGAAGTCGGCGGAGAAGGCCAGGCGGTTGTTCAGGAAACTCATGTCCACGCCGAGGTTCTTGTGGATGCTTCGCTCCCACGAGAGGTCGGAAGCCACCGGGGCCGAGATGGTCGCCGTGGTGGGCTTGTCGCCGCCGAACAGGTAGTTTTGACTCCCGATCGAGATTTTGCGGATATAGTCGTAATAACCGACGTTCTGGTTGCCCAGTTGGCCGTACGAGAAGCGCAGTTTGAGGTTGTTGAACTGGTCGCGGATGCCGTCGAAGAAGGCCTCTTCCGAGACGCGCCATCCCAGCGAGAACGAGGGGAAGAAGCCCCAGCGCTGCCCGCGCTTGAAGCGCGATGTGCCGTCGTAGCGGCCGCTCGCCTCGACGAGGTATTTGCCCTTGTAGTCGTAGTTCAGACGGCCGAAGAAGCCCATCAGGGCGTATTCGTTCTGACCGCCGCCTACCTCCATGCGTTTTTCGCCGTCGGCGCCCTGGCCCACGAGGTTCAGGTCGTTGAGCGTTTCGGAGAGCAGGTTGTAACCCGTTGCGGCCACGTCCTTGAGGAATTTGGTCTCCCAGTTGAAGCCGACCATCGCCTTGAAGTTGTGGTCCCGGGCGAAGGTGCGTTCGAACGTGCCGTAGAGGTTGGCCTGATAGTAGGTGTGGGTCATGCTCTTTTCATAGAGTTTGTCCTCCATCTTTCCGGACGTGAGCGTGTTTATTTCACCCGGATACTGCGAGTACTCGGTGTTGACCTGACGGTTGGTGTAGCGCGTGGTGTTGAACATGTAGGTGAAGTTACCCTTGATCTCCAGCCCTTTGACCGGGGTCCAGGTCAGCTCCGTCGTGGTCGACATGTTGTCCGTATGGTCGTCGTTGGTGTGGCCGTCTTTGTTGAGGATCGTGGGCAGTCCGTCCATGATCTGGTAGTTCGAGAACGACGTGTTGTAGACGCTCGTGCCGTCGGGGTTGACGGGAACGAACGAAGCCAGTCCGTGTACGGTGCTCCACGAGAAGGCCGTATTGACATCGCTCGGGCCGGGGTAGAAGTACTTGTAGTTGTAGTAGCTGGTGTTGTTGCTCACCTTCAGCCACTTGTTGATGTCGAAGGTGATTTTCGACCGGAATGTGATCTTCTGGAGCTTGTCGGGATGCTGGCGAAAAAGTCCCTCCTCGCTGTAATAGCTGCCCGAGAGCAGATAGTCCACACGGTCGTTGCCTCCCGAGAGCGAGATGCTGTGGCTCGTGTTCGGGTGCTCGTCCTTGAACAGGTAGTGATACCAGTCGGTGTTGCCGTAGTAGACATAGGTGTCGCGGCCGTCGCGCTGGTCGATCTTGACCCACGGGCGGTCGGGATGCTCCGTGCGGTCGTTGCGGCGCGCCCACAGCTCCATCATGTCCTGTTCGGTGTAGCGCGTGTAGTTGTTTCCGGCGTAGGAGCGCCAGAAGAGGTCGTTGAGGTAGACCGAGTAGTAGCCGCGGGTCTCGTAGTCGGTCGAGGTGGTGGGTTCGTTCCAGCCCCAGCGGCCGCTGTACGAAATGCGGGTCTTGCCCGAGGAGTCGCCGCTCTTGGTCGTCACGAGCACCACGCCGAATGCCGCACGGGCGCCGTAGATGGCCGCCGCCGAAGCGTCCTTGACCACCGAGATCGAGGCCACGTCGTTGGGGTTGATCTTCATCAGGTCGCCTTCGGCGCCGTCGACCAGCACCAGCGGCGAACCGCCGTTGATCGAGGTGATGCCGCGGATGTTGAGGCTGGCCGGATTGCCCGGGCGTCCCGACGAAGTCGAGACCGTGAGTCCCGGGACGGAGCCTTGCAGCATGTGGGCCACCGAAGGCGCCGACCGGTTCTGCAGCTGTTTTTCGTCCACCGTGGCGATGGCGCCCGTGAGGTTCACCTTTTTCTGGGTTCCGTAACCCACGACCACCACGTCCTCCATCTTCACGGCGTCCTCCGTAAGGAACACCTTCACGTTGTTCTGCGTGGCGGGGACGGCGACTTTCTTGCTCACGTAGCCCAGATAGGTGAAGCTGAGCGTTATGTCGGCGTCGGGGACCGTGAGCGTGAAGCTGCCGTTGGCTTCCGTTACCGCACCGCGGGTGTTGTCGCCCACGAGCGTGACGGCCACGCCCGCCAGCGGCGTTTCGGACGAGTCGTTGACGACGCCTGTGATCGTGCGCTGCCGGGCCGGGGACTTGCGGGCCGGGATCAGGGCGATCTGGCGTTCGGTGATGGTGAAGTTCAGCCCTGTCGGGGCGAGCATTTCCTTCAAGGCGGCTGAAATCGGCATTCGCTTCGCCTTGAGGCTCACGTGTTGGGAAAGGTCGGTCTGCTTGGCGTCGTAGAAGAACGTGTAGCGGGTGTTCTTCTCGATGCGGGATATGGCCTCCGAAAGCGGGATGTCCGTGAACTCCATATCGAGCGTCGGTTCCTGCTGCGTCTGGCCGGATACAACCGTCGTACTGCCTGCGACCAGCAGCAAGAGGATTGCAAATAGTCTGAAGTGCATCATGGTTGAAGTTTTAAGTTTGTGGAAAGTTTGCGGCGGCATTGGTCATGGGCCGCTGCGGTAAGGTCGGGTAGGGGGTCGGTTTATCGCTTCATAGGCAATCGGGTTTTTAAAGGTCGTAATGCAGGGTTTATTCGAGTTCGGAAATCGTGACGGTGTTGTCTTCGGCGAACGTGTAGGCGATGGGGTTGATGCGGCTCATGATGCGCAGGATCTCTTCGAGCGGTTCGTTGGTAATGGTGAACGTGTAGGCGTAGTTGTGTGCGAGGGCCGGGGTGATGTGGATTTCGGTGTCGTACCAGCGCGCCATGTAGCGGCAGATTTCGCCCAGCGACTGCCGTTCGAACGCGAGTTTTCCCGCGGCCCAGCAGGATTCCATCGCCACGTTGCCGCGACCGATGACCATTTTGCGCGTGTCGGGGTCGTAGCAGGCGATCTCTCCGGGACGCAGCAGTCTGCGGCTGCCGCGCCCGGTGTCGAGCGACACCGAGCCTTCGACCAGCGAGACCGACACGCAGCGGTCGGCCGCGGTGCGGACGTTGAATTTCGTGCCGTGGACGTTTATTTTCAGCCCTTCGACCTCGACGGTGAAGGGGCGTTCGGAGTCTTTGGCCACCTCGAAGAACCCTTCGCCGCGGAGTTTTACGCGGCGTTCCCCGGCGGCGAAACGGGCGTCGTAGGTGAGCGTCGATCCGCCGTGGAGCCAGACCGTCGAGCCGTCGGCCAGCCGGGCCTGCGACTTGCCTTCGAAGGCGCAGAGCCGCTGTTCCGCCGTCTCTGCGGCGGAGCGGAAGAGGTCGGCGCGGGTTGCGAAAAGGGTCACGGCGACTGCCGCGGCGACAGCTATGGCCATTTGCAGCAGGTGGCTCCGGCGACGTTTCGGGAGCTGGTCCGCATGCGGAATTTCGTAGGTTCCGATCCGTTGCTGCAACTGCCGCCACAGCCGGTCGCGGTCCGGCTCGTAAGCCGCGGCCCGCTGCTGTATTTCGCGCCATACGCGGGTCAGGTTGTTGTAGAAGCGGCGGTTTTCCGCTTCGGCGGCCCATCGGTCGAATTCGCGCTGTTCGGCCTCGCCGAGCGTGCCTTTGAGGGCGCCGACCAGAAGGTCCCAGGTATGGTTGTCCGGATTCATGGTTTGCTGTCGTTTCTATTGTGACACGAAAAATCCGGCCGACCCCTACGGGACAGCCGGATTTTTGCGGAAAATTTTTCAGCGTTCGATTTTCACGTACTCCGCATAGACGATCCGTGTGTGGGGATTGGTCGAGACGATCTCCTGCCGGAGGGCCTTCGTGCCCCAGCGGATGAAGAGGAAACGGCGCGGGATGCGGTGGACCGCCTGGCGCAGGGTGTCGACGCTGCGGATGCGGCAGGCGGCCGAGTCGCGGCCGATGCGTCCTTCGACCGAAATCCACGGGTCGCGCCAGCGGAACATCCGGACGGTGTCGCGTACGGGGAGCGTGTCGTGTATCCGGACGACGACGGTGTCGCGCAGCGGGGTGCGGATTTCGGCGTCGGTGACGGCGACGGCCTTGGCGGCGGCTTCGAGCCTGCGGAGCCGGATGCCGAGGCGCCGGATCTGCTCGGCGTCGGCCGCGCGCAGCGTTTCGAACTCCCCGCACCGCAGCCGGAGGGCCTGCACCGAGGCCGCTTCCGCGCCCAGCCGTGTGCGGTAACGGGTGACGTCGGCCGTCAGGGCCGTCTGGTTTTCGACCAGCCGCCGGTTCTCGGCGCGGTAATGGCGGCAGGTGAAAAACAGCAGTGCGGTTGCAAGAACCGCATACGCAAAGAGGTATTTTTTCACGATTTTCGGGTTTTGGTTCCCCGAAAGATAAGACGGTTGCGTCCGGTCCGGTTTCTATTTTTTCGGAAAAAGACCCTCCATCGCTTCGGCGATGCGTTCGGCGACGAAGGTCATCAGCGGCTGCCCGTCGCAGCGCGAAAGCGAGGTGACGCCCCGGTGGTCGGCGAAGAAAAGTTCGTCGAGCGAGGGCAGGTCGGCGCGTCCGAAGGCCTCTTCGCGCAGTTCCAGCCCTGCGGCCCGAACGGCCAGCATGGCCAGGCGGCGTTCGACGCTTGCGGGACCGGGGACCGTCAGGACGGTGCGGCCGGCGATGGCCAGCAGCGGCGCGTCGTCGGCCGAGCGGAGAATACCCGCGCTGTCGCAGCGCACGGCGACTTCCGCCCCGCGCCGTTCGGCCAGCCTGCGGGCCAGCTGCGCTGCGGCCTCGCGCGCGGAAGTCGGAGCCTCGGAGAGCGTCAGATCGTATCCGACGGTCACGGCTTCGGGCTGAAGGCTCCGGAAGGCGTAGCCGTCGTAGAGCGACACCCCTGCCGGGAGCAGACGTTCCGTGCCGTCGGGGTCCAGTTCGATGCGCACGAAGCCCGACACGCCCGCCGGATAGCGTTCCGCGGCGGAGAGCGTCTCGATACGCTTCGCGAGCCGCTCCGCGGCGGGGGCGTAGGGGCGTCCGAACAGTTCGCGCGACGCGGCGTCGAGCACGGCGATGTGTCCGGCGACGTTGCGCGCGCGGCCCCGGGCCAGATGCACGGTCTGGTATAGGTAGAGACCGGTCAAAGCAGAAAGATTTTCAGCAGCAGTTCGCGCAGCAGTTCGCCGTCCGACGCGCCGCCCGCACCCAGTCCCTTGCTCTTGGCGTCGTATTCGCGCAGCAGCCCGAGGATGTTGAACACCTTGCGGTTGTCCCATCCGGCGGCGTTCTGCTTGATCTCGCCGATGACGAACGTGTTGTTCTTGCGCAGGATGCGCATCAGTTCCGTGTCCGGCGGAAAGGGCCGTCCTTTGTGGCGTGCGAGCCAGCGCAGGTAGTTGACCACGAACAGCTCCTTGAACTGCCCGAACAGCGCCATGACGGTCAAGAGCAACGGGTTGTCCTTGGGGTTGCGGGCGAAGTGCTCGGCGATCATCAGCGCGCGGGCCATGTCCCGCGTGACGACCGCCTTGCAGAGCTCGAAGTTGTTGAAATCCTTCGAAATGCCGATGTTGGCCTCGATGTCGGCGTCGGTGATGCGCTGCGTGCCCTCGGGCAGCGAGACGGTGAGTTTCCGGATTTCGTTGGAGATCTTTGCGATGTCGGTTCCCAAATGGTCGGTCAGCATCGAAAGCGCCTTGGGGTCGATCGTGAATCCTTTCTGCCGGATGAACTGCTGTAACCACGCCGCGATCTCGTAGTCGCGCGGGCGCACCGATTCCAGCACCGTGCCGTTCGCCGCACAGCCCTTGTAGAAGGCCGAGCGTTTGTCGGCGTTCTTCTCCTTGTGGCAGATCACGAGAATGGTCGTCGGCGAGGGCTTCTGCGTGTAGAGCGCGAGCTTGTCCAGCCCCTTGAGCTGCTGCGCCTCCTTGAGGATCACCACCTGGTATTGTCCCATCATCGGCATCTGGCGGCAGAGGTTGATCACCTGCCCCGCCTCGGAGTCGCGCCCGTAGACGGTGATCTGATTGAAGGCCCGCGCGGCCTCGTCGAGGATCGTCGCGGCCAGCTGGTCCGAGAGTGCGTCGATGAAGTAGCTCTCCTCGCCCATCAGCAGGTAGATGCCGGAAAACCGGCGGGCCGCGACCTCTGCCGCGATCCGTTCGTACTGGGCGACGGAATCCTTGAATTTCAGAGCGCTCTTTGCCATTTTAAACGATTTCTTTGGTGATGCGCAACACGTTTTCCGTGCCGGGCGTAAGGCGGTAGCGGTCGTCGATGCGGCGTCCGACGAGCCAGACGATCTCGTCGCCCGACAGCAGCACGAACTGCCGCTGCTTCTCGGCCACGGAGACCTTGGCGTCGACGAGGAAGTCCGACACCTTTTTGCGGCCCGTCATGCCGAACGGCACGAACCAGTCGCCGTCGCGCCAGCGGCGCAGCGTGAGCGGGAATTGCAGGCGGTCGGCGTCTATCTGCGCGATGTTCTCGGGAACGCCGAAATTCTTGATCGTGTCGATGTCGCAGTATTCGTAGTAGAGGACCGAGTTGCCGCAGTAGCTGCGCGGGGCGCCTTTGCGCACCGTCGTCAGACACGCGTCGTCGGGGGCTATCGGCGCTATGACGATCTTTCCGCGGTCGATCGAGGCCACCCTTTCGCGGGCGTAGAACCGCCGTCCCGTGGCGTCCTGTTCGAGCGAGTGGCACAGTGCGTCGATCACGTCGCCCTTGAATCCGTAGCCCGAACTCAACAGTTCGTAGATCACGAATCCCTGCGGAAAGGCCGGATCGAGGCGGTCGAGATGGATCGTATCGATCCCCGTGTCCGAGGTGACGGCTTCCGAGCGGATGCGTTCGATGCCGTGGTTGATGAACAGCTGGGCGTCGGTCAGGCGCGCGAGGTTGCGGCTCATCAGGCTCGTGAACTTGGGGTTGATTTCGCGGATGCGGGGGATCAGCCCCAGCCGGATCTTGTTGCGCAGGTATTTGGTCGACCGGTTCGACGAATCCTCCCGGAAGGGGATGCGGTTCTGGACGGCGTATTCGAGAATTTCCTTGCGCGACGCGAACAGCAGCGGGCGGATCACCTTTCCGACCTGTGTCGAGATTCCCGTCAGCCCCCGCAGCCCGGTTCCGCGCAGCAGGTTGATGAAAAAGGTTTCGATCGAGTCGTCGGCATGGTGGGCGATGGCGATGGCCGTGTAGCCGTGCTCGCGGCTCAAGGCGTCGAACCATGCGTAGCGCAGCCGCCGGGCCGCCATCTCCATCGACTCGCCCGTGCGCTCCATTTCGGCCCTGGTCTCGAAGCGCCTGTTGTAGAACGCCGCGCCGTGCTTTTTGGCCTCGTCTTCCACCAGCACTTCGTCCTCGTCGCTCTCTGCGCCGCGCAGCTGGAAGTTGCAGTGGGCCACGCCCACCCGGTAGCCGCAGCGGGTGAACAGCGAGAGCATGACCATCGAGTCCACGCCGCCCGAGACGGTGAGCAGGATACGGTCGTCGTGCGTGGCGAGGTCGTTCTCGTCGATGTAGCGTTGAAAAGAGTCCAAAAGATTCATAATATGTTCACTTCAGTATCTATTTCGATGCCGAATTTTTCGCGGACCTTCGCCTGCACCGTGCGGGCGAAGGCGATCACCTCGCCGCCCGTGGCGCCGCCGTGGTTCACCAGCACCAGCGCCTGCCGCTCGTGAACCCCCACGCTTCCCTCGCGGTAGCCTTTCATCCCGGCCCGGTCGATCAGCCACCCGGCGGCCAGCTTTATGCGGCCTTCGGGGGCCGCATAGTGCGGCATGTCGGGATATTCGGCAAGGAGCCGTTCCGCGACGGGGGCTTCGACCACCGGATTCTTGAAGAAACTGCCCGCGTTGCCCAGCACGGCCGGGTCGGGAAGTTTTGCGCGGCGGATCGAGCAGATCGCCTCGCGGATGTTGCGCAGCGTGGCGCCTCCGCGGGCTTCGACCTCGCGCTCCACGTCGCCGTAGCCCAGTTTCGGACGCGGCGTATGCGAGAGGCGTATTTCGATGGCTGTGATGATCACGCGCCCTTTCAGGTCGTGCTTGAAGACGCTTTCGCGGTAGCCGAATCCGCAGTGCGCGGCGTCGAGCGTCAGCAGGTTGCCCGTTTCGACGCAGTACATCTCGACCCGGCGGATCGCGTCCTTCGCTTCGCAGCCGTAGGCCCCGATGTTCTGCACCGGGGCGGACCCCGCCTTGCCGGGGATCAGCGAGAGGTTTTCGATGCCCCACAGACCGCGTTCGACGGCCCATTCCACCAGGTCGTCCCATTCGACGCCCGCCTCGACGCGCAGGCGAACTTCGTCGCCGTCGTCGCTCAAAAGGGCGATCTGCCGGGCCACGGGGGTCAGCAGCACGCCGTCGTAATCTTCGGTGAAAAGGATGTTGTTGCCCCCGGCGAGCACCGTCCACCGCCCGGGAATCCCCGCGGCGAAAAACGTGCGCAGATCCTCGGCCGTTTCGAATTCTACGAGGCGTGCGGCCCGCTGGTCGACGCCGAAACTGTTGCGCCCGCGCAGGCTGATTTGGTGAAATTCTCGAATCATGGTATGCAAAGTTAGAAATTATTTTTAACTTTGAGATTCAAACCTGAATAACTCAATGGTGTGGCTGATCTGCATACTGCTGTCCTTGCTTGCGCTGATCCGTTTTTTTGGCGGCGATTCCCGGCGCAAACGTCGGAGGCACCGCAGGTTTGGCAATCGGTGACCATGTAAACGATAACAGAATATGTTCGACGAAAAAGATTTGCAGCAAATCCGGGAGCACGGACTCACTCCCGAACAGGCGGAGACCCAGTTGGAGAATTTTCGCCGCGGATTCCCTTTCCTGAATGTCGTGCGGGCCGCATCGCCGGGCGACGGCGTGCTGGTTGTCGGCGCGGCGGAGGCCGATGCCGCCGTGGAACGCTATGAAAAAGAGTCTGCCGGACTGGGGGTGGTGAAGTTCGTGCCCGCTTCGGGGGCCGCCACGCGCATGTTCAAGGAGCTGTTCGAGTTCGTCAACGACGGCAAACGCGGCAAGGGCATCGACACGCTGCTGGAAAATATCGGGAAGTTCGCCTTCTGGCCCGAACTTCGCGCCGTGCTGCCCGCCGGGGCCGACGACCGTGCGATCGTGAATGCCATCGTCGGCGACGGGCTGAACTACGGCCGCAAGCCCAAGGGCCTGGTCACCTTCCATGCCTATCCCGAAGGGGCGCGCAAGGCCGTCGAGGAGCACCTGGTCGAAGGGGCGGCCTACGCCGCGGCCGGAGGCGTCGTGCGCATCCATTTCACCGTCTCGCCCGAGCACGTCGCGGGCTTCGAGGAGCTGCTCGCCGCAAAGGTCCCCCTTTACGAAAAGCGGTTCGGCGTCCGTTACGAGATCTCGTTCTCGGTGCAGAAACCTTCGACCGACACCCTCGCCGTGAATCCCGACAACACGCCTTTCCGGCAGGACGACGGCACGCTGCTGTTCCGTCCCGCGGGCCACGGGGCGCTGATCGAAAACCTGAACGAGATCGACGCCGACCTGATCTTCATCAAGAACATCGACAACGTGACGACCGATGCCCGCCGCGGGGACACGGTCCGTTATAAAAAGGTGCTTGCAGGGGTTCTGCTCGACCTCCAGGGGCGCGCCTTCGAGTACCTCAAGGCCCTCGAAGTGGGTGGCGCCGAGCTGGAACCCATCGCCGAATTCATCGAGAAACAGCTCTGCGTGAAACTCCCCGCCGAGTACGATTCGGCGCTGCTGCGCGCCGTGTTGGACCGTCCGATCCGCGTCTGCGGCATGGTCCGCAACGAGGGCGAGCCGGGCGGCGGCCCGTTCTGGGTCGGGAACCCCGACGGTACGGAGTCGCTTCAGATCGCCGAGTCGAGCCAGATCGCGCCCGACGACCTGCCGCTGATGCAGTCGGCCACGCACTTCAATCCGGTGGACCTCGTCTGCGGCGTGCGCGATTCGAAGGGATGCAAGTTCGATCTGCGCCGGTACACCGATCCCGCGACGGGATTCATCTCGTCGAAATCCTCCGGCGGCCGCGATCTGCGCGCGCAGGAGCTTCCGGGTCTTTGGAACGGTGCGATGGCGAAGTGGAACACGGTCTTCGTCGACGTTCCCGTCACGACATTCTCTCCGGTGAAGGTGGTGCAGGATCTTCTGCGCCCCCAGCACCAATAGGTTTAAGGTTTTGCGGGTGTCTTTCGCCCGTCTTGTCCGGGCCGGCCGGGGAATGCGTTTGTATCTCCCGGCCGGCCCGGATCGTGTCGCGCCGAAGCCGGACTGCCCTTATTGCAGATGCAGGACCAGTCTGTCGAGTCCGAAGAAACACTCCGTGAATCCGGGAGCCGGGGCGACGGCCTCTATCGTCAGCGTGTTTCCGCCCTTGCGGATCTGTCCGTTGCCGAACGCAACCTCTTTGGCGATCAGTTCCGGGGCATGTCCCGGGCCTGCGGCGGCCGCCATTGCGGTGCGGCGGGCCTGCGGTTATACATCTGCTCCATTTGTGCCGGAAATTTGTCAAAATAGGATAAATTGCTGTTCAGTATCCCCGATTGTAGATAATCTTTTTTATATTTGTGCGTTAAAACCGAAAAACAATAATCAAAACTAAATAACGCTATGGAAAACAAACTTCAACAGTTGACGCAGAAGCTCTACGACGAGGGGCTGGAGAAAGGGCGCGCCGAGGCCGACAAGCTGGTGGCCGACGCCAAGGCCGAGGCCCGGAAGATCGTCGCCGAGGCCCGCGCCGAGGCCGAAGAGATCGTCAAAAAGGCGGAGGCCAAGGCCGAGGACGTTTCGAAGAACACCATGACCGAGATTTCGCTGGCCGGCAAGCAGGCCGTCGGCAGAATCAAGTCGGAGATCGCCTCGCTGATCATCGCCAAGGCTACGGCCCGGGGCGTGAAGGAGGCCGTCGTGGACCCGGCGTTCATCAAGGAGATGCTCGTCGCCGTAGCTAAAAACTGGAACGGTTCCGATTCGGGCAAGGTCGAATTGCAGGCCCTGCTGCCCGAGGGCGAGCGCAAGAAGCTCGACGCGGCGTTCGAGGAGAGTGCGAAGGAGCTGCTCGCCGCCGGTGTCGAGGTGGGCTGGTCGAAGGAGGTGAAGACCGGCTTCAAGGTGGGCGCCAAGGAGGGCGGCTACTACATTTCGTTCGCCGACGCCGACATCGAAGCGCTGTTGGCAGAGTACCTGCGCGACAAGGTGTTCCAACTGTTGTTCAAGGCGTAAGGCATGTTTGCGACCCAATATTATTGTCTGGTAGCCTCCCTGAAGGAGTACGCGCTCGACGCCGACACCAAGGGCTTCGACGCCCGGGCCATCGTCTCCGGGATTCTGGAGGAGGTGAACCGCGGCGACGCCCGCGAGGTGCGGCTCCTGTACGGCTACTACGACTGTGAGAATATCGCCGCCCTGCGTGCGGGGCGCTCGGCGCACAATCCGCTGGGCAACTTCACGCGCGAGGAGTTGGCGGAGGAGCTGAAAGCTCCGAAGCGGCTTCCCGAGGCGGTTGCCCGCGTGGTGAGGGCCTATGCCGATCCCGAGGGCGAGGACGCCGAGACGGTCGACACGTCGCGGCGTTTCGAGAAGGAGCTGTTCGGGGCCTACTACGCCGCCTGCGGAAAGGCCGGGAGCCGCTTCCTGCGCGAGTGGTCCGCTTTCGACCGGAACCTGCGCAACGTTTCGGCGGCCGTCACGGCGCGCGCCGCAGGGCGTGCGGTCGAGGAGGTCGTCGTGGGCGGCGGCGATGTCGCCGAACAGTTGCAGCGCAGTTCTGCGGCCGATTTCGGGCTTCGGGGCGAACTTCCCTATATCGACGCGGTGATCGCGGCGGTGAACGACGAGGCCAACCTCGTGGAGAAGGAGCACAAGATCGACCTGATCCGCTGGAACGAAGCCGCGGAGCTGGCGACCTTCGACTATTTCGACGTCAACGCCATCCTTTCCTACCTGGTGCGGATCAACATCGTCGCCCGCTGGACGCTGCTCGACGCTGCGCGCGGCCGCGAGATGTTCGCCCGCCTGCTTGCCGAACTGGACGGCAAGGAGCTGATTAATAAGGAATAAACAATAAAAACATACAATGAAAACTACAGGACGTGTAAACGGTATCATCTCCAACATCGTGATCGTCAAGGCCGACGGACCCGTGGGTCAGAACGAGATCTGCTATGTCTGGACGGGCGATACCAAAATGATGGCCGAGGTCATCAAGGTCATAGGCGACGCGGCCTATGTCCAGGTTTTTGACAGCACCCGCGGTCTGAAGATCGGCGACCGGGTCGAATTCGAGGGTCACATGCTCGAAGTCACGCTGGCTCCGGGCCTTTTGTCGCGCAACTACGACGGTCTTCAGAACGACCTCGAAAAGATGGACGGTCTGTTCATCGCCCGCGGTTCGATCACCGATCCGGTCGACTACGATGCCGAGTGGGAATTTTCGCCGCTGGCCAAGGTCGGCGACAAGGTCACGGCGGCGTCGTGGCTGGGCGAGGTGAAGGAGCAGTGGGTGATGCACAAGATCATGGTTCCCTTCACGATGACGGACTGCTATACGGTTAAGAGCGTCGCCGAGGCGGGCAAATACAAGATCACCGACACGATGGCAGTCCTGACCGACGCCGAAGGCCGCGACCACGAGGTGACGATGGTGCAAAAATGGCCCGTGAAGCAGGCCGTGCGCTGCTATACGGAGAAACCCCGCCCGTCGCGCATCATGGAGACCGGCGTGCGTCCGATCGACACCTTCAACCCGATGGCCGAGGGTGGTACGGGCTTTATCCCGGGGCCTTTCGGCGCGGGCAAGACCGTGCTCCAGCACGCCATTTCGAAGCAGGCCGACGCCGACGTGATCATCATGGTGGCGTGCGGCGAGCGCGCCAACGAGGTGGTCGAAATCTTCAAGGAGTTCCCCGAGCTGATCGACCCGCATACGGGCCATACGCTCATGGAGCGCACGATCATCATCTGCAACACGTCGAACATGCCCGTCGCCGCGCGTGAGGCGTCGGTCTATACGGGTATGACCATCGGCGAATACTACCGCTCGATGGGCCTCAAGGTGCTCGTGATGGCCGACTCGACGTCGCGCTGGGCGCAGGCGCTGCGCGAGATGTCGAACCGTCTGGAGGAGCTTCCCGGCCAGGACGCCTTCCCGATGGACCTTTCGGCGATCATCTCGAACTTCTACTCGCGTGCGGGACTGGTGAAACTCGTCGGCGGCCAGACCGGATCGGTGACGTTCCTCGGCACGGTGTCGCCTGCGGGCGGCAACCTCAAGGAGCCGGTGACCGAATCGACGAAGAAGGCCGCGCGTTGTTTCTACGCCCTTTCGCAGGGCCGCGCCGACTCGAAGCGCTATCCGGCCATCGACCCGCTGGAGTCCTACTCGAAATACCTCGAATACCCCGAAATCCGCGAATACCTCGACGAGCACATCGAGAAGGACTGGGTGGACCTGGTCTACGCGGGCAAGACCATCGTGCAGCGCGGCAAGGAGGCCAACGACCAGATCAACATTCTGGGCGACGACGGCGTGCCGGTGGAGTACCACGAACGGTTCTGGAAATCGGAGCTGATCGACTTCGTCATCCTGCAACAGGACGCCTTCGATGACATCGACGCCAACTGCCCGATGGAACGCCAGCAGATGATGTACAAGATGGTGTTGGGCATCTGCAACCAGGAATTTGCGTTCGCCGATTTCGAGGCCTGCTCGCAGTTCTTCAAGGGGCTGATCAACCTCTTCCGCCAGATGAACTATTCGGAGTGGAAGTCGGAGAAGTTCGAGGGTTACCGGAAGCAGATCGAGCAGTATGTGAGTGAACAATCCAAATAAGCGGGAGAAATTATGACAACACGAGCATTTCAGAAGATATATACCAAGATTGACAACATCACCAAGGCTACCGTGACGCTCCGCGCCACGGGCGTCGGCAACGACGAACTGGCCACCGTCGGCGGCAAGCTGGCGCAGGTGGTGAAGATTATGGGCGAGAACGTCACGTTGCAGATTTTCGCCGGAACCGAGGGCCTGTCCACCGACTCCGAGGTCGTCTTCCACGGCGAGCCTCCCAAGCTGCGCGTTTCGGACAACCTCGCGGGGCGTTTCTTCAACGCCTACGGCGAACCGCTCGAGGGCGGCGAGATCATCGAGGGCGAGGCCCGCGAGATCGGCGGTCCGACGGTGAATCCCTTCCGGCGCATCCAGCCTTCGGAGCTGATTGCCACGGGTATCGCCGGCATCGACCTGAACAATACGATCGTGACGGGGCAGAAGATCCCCTTCTTCGCCGACCCCGACCAGCCCTACAACGCCGTGATGGCCAACGTGGCCCTGCGCGCCAAGGCCGACAAGATCATCCTGGGCGGCATGGGCCTTACGAACGACGACTTTCTGTACTTCAAGTCGGTCTTCGAGAACGCCGGCGCGCTCGACCGCATCGTGTCGTTCGTCAACACGACCGAGAATCCGCCCGTGGAGCGTCTGCTCGTTCCCGACATGGCGCTTACCGCCGCCGAGTACTTCGCCGTCGACAAGGGCGAGAAGGTGCTGGTGCTGCTCACGGACATGACCTTGTACGCCGATGCCCTGGCCATCGTGTCGAACCGCATGGACCAGATTCCGTCGAAGGACTCGATGCCCGGTTCGCTGTATTCGGACCTTGCGAAGATCTACGAAAAGGCCGTGCAGCTGCCCAACGGCGGTTCGATCACGATCATCGCCGTGACGACGCTTTCGGGCGGCGACATCACGCACGCCATCCCCGACAATACGGGTTACATCACCGAGGGCCAGCTGTTCCTGCGCAACGACTCCGACACGGGCAAGGTGATCGTCGACCCGTTCCGTTCGCTGTCGCGTCTGAAACAGCTCGTCATCGGCAAGAAGACCCGCGAGGACCATCCGCAGGTGATGAACGCCTGCGTGCGCCTCTACGCCGACGCGGCCAACGCCAAGACCAAGCTGGAGAACGGCTTCGACCTCTCGGACTACGACGAGCGCACCCTGAAGTTCGCCTTCGACTACTCGGAGAAACTGCTGGCCATTGATATCAATATCGAGATCAACCAGATGCTCGACACCGCATGGGGGCTTTTCGCCAAGTACTTCACCCGGGAGGAGGTCGCCATCAAGGAGGAACTTATCCAAAAATACTGGAAGGAGGCGTAACGCGCAATGGCAATCAAATTCCAATATAACAAGACCTCGCTGGGCGAACTCGGCAAACAGCTGAAAATGCGCCAGAAGGCCCTCCCTACGATCAAAAGTAAGGAGTCGGCCCTGCGCTCCGAAGTGAAGAAGGCGAAGGACTCCGCAAGCGACTACCGTCGTCGGCTCGACGCTCTGAAGGCCGAGTACGACTACATGGTGTCGCTCTGGGGAGAGTTTGATTGTGACCTCCTGCGCATTGCCGACGTCGATTTGTCGGTCCAGAAAATCGCGGGTGTGCGCACGCCCGTCCTGCAGGAAGTGAAATTCGAGGAGAAACCCTACGATCTGTTCTCCTCGCCGGTGTGGTTCGCCGACGGAGTCGGCATCCTCAAGCGCATGGCGCAGCTGGGGATCGAGTTCGAGGTCTACAACCGGAAGATGGAACTGCTGGACCATGCGCGCCGCAAAACCACTCAAAAGGTGAACTTGTACGAAAAGGTTCAGATACCCGGGTACGAGGACGCCATACGTAAGATCAAACGCTTCATGGAGGACGAGGAGAACCTCTCCAAGTCGGCCCAGAAGATCGTGAAAACCAAGCAGCAGGCCGCCGGGGAGGGCGCGATGTTATGATAGCCAGAATGTCAAAATACAACTTTGTGCTCTTTGCGGCGCAGAGTGAGGATTTCGTCGAGAAGCTGCGCGGCCTCGGGCTGGTGGACATCACCACCGCGGGTTGGGAACCCTCCGAGGAGGACCGCCAGCTGCTGCTGGACATCGAGAGCCTTGCGAAGGCCGCGGAGTTCCTGAAGAACTTCCGCGCCGGGGAGCGCTGCGACGCTGCCGCCGCGCCGTTCGCTTCGGGCGAGGAGGCCTATGCGCATTACGCCGCCGCGCACCGCGAGGCCGCGACGCTCAACGCCGAGATCGGGCGGCTGGAAAAAGCGGCCGAGGAGCTGCGTCCCTGGGGGGCGTTCGACGTGGAGGCGACGCGGAAACTCGCCGCCCGGGGCATTGTCCTGCGCTATTTCTTCACCCAGCGCAACACCTTCGACAAGCAGTTGGCCGAGTGGTCGGAGCGCTATACGGTTTCGGAGGTCAGCCGCACCGATGCCACGGTGTGGTTCGTCGTCGTGGCCAAGCCCGGCGAGGAGGTTACGCTCGACGCGCAGGAGATGAAGACCCCGACGATGGACATTCGCGAGGCGGAGCGCCGCATCGCCGAAGCCGAAGGGAAACTCCGGACCCTCGACGCTGAATTTTCGCGTGCGGCCGCTTCGGAGGCCCTGCTCGCACAGCACGCCTGCTCGCTGAAGGAGCGTTTGCAGGGCGTGCGGGTGAAGGCTACGGCGCAGGAGGCCGCCGACGGTACGCTGGTCGTCATGGAGGGCTGGGCCGAGAAGGAGACTTCCGGTCGGGTCGACGCCCTTTTGGAGGAGTACCCCAACGTGGTCTTCCTCAAATCGGACCCCACGCCCGAGGACGAAACGCCCGTGAAGCTCAAGAACCGTTGGTTCGCGCATGTCTTCGAACTGGTGGGCGACATGTACGCCCGCCCGAAATACGGGACGATGGACCTCACGCCCTTCTTCGCTCCGTTCTACATGCTCTTTTTCGGCATCTGTCTCAACGACGCCGGCTACGGACTGATCCTGACCCTGATGGGGTGGTGGATGCTCGCCAGGAACCGAAAGCCCGGCATGATGCGTCAGGCGGCGTGGTTCGCCACGCTGTGCGGCGTGTCGACCGTCGCGTTCGGACTGCTGTGCGGCTCGTTCTTCGGCATCAACATGAGCACGTGGTTCCCCTCGGTGAAATTCCTCGATTTCCAGGGACAGTTCTTCTCCATCGCGCTGGTTATCGGCGTGGTGCAGATTCTTTTCGGCATGCTGCTCAACATCTGGATGACCGTTCGCTGTTTCGGTTTCGGCCGTGCGCTGGGACTGCTGGGGTGGTTCATCATCCTCGTCTCGTGCTGTCTGGCCATGGGCCTTCCGATGGCGGGTCTCGCCATTCCGGGCTTTACGGCCGGATCGGCGGCCTTCTATGCGGCGCTGGGCGTCGGCGGCGTGCTGATGCTGCTTCTGAACAATCCGAAGCGCAATCCGCTCATCAACCTCGGCGCGGGTTTGTGGGACCTTTACAACAACCTCACGGGACTGTTGAGCGACGTGCTGTCCTATATCCGTCTGTTCGCCATCGGGCTTTCGGGCGGTGTGCTGGCGCTGGTGTTCAACACGCTGGCGTCGGGATTCGTGCCCGAAGGCGCGAACATCGTGGTCCGGCTGCTGATTATGATTCCGATTCTGCTGATCGGTCACGGCATCAACCTTTTCATGTCGACCATCTCGTCGTTCGTGCACCCGCTGCGTCTGACGTTCGTCGAGTTTTTCAAGAACGCCGGTTTCGAAATGGCCCCGCGCAATTTCGACCCGATTCGTAAAATGAACGATACTAACGAATAATAACAATTAAAAAAAACTCAAAACATTATGGAAACAACAGCATTGGTATTGGCTTACGTCGGCGTAGCGCTGATGGTGGGTCTGGCAGGTGTCGCTTCGTCGATCGGTACCGCAATTACGGGTCAGGCCGCAGTAGGGGCCATGAAGAAGAACGGCGGCGCTTTCGGCAGCTACATGATTCTTTCGGCGCTTCCCGGTTCGCAGGGTCTCTACGGTTTCGTCTGCTTCTTCCTGGTGCAGAAGGGTCTGACGGACCCGACGATGGTGCAGGGCGCGGCTATCTTCGGCGCCGGTCTGCTGGTCGGTCTGGTGAACATCGCCGCTTCGATCTATCAGGCAAAGGTCTGCGCCAACGGTATCGCCGCTATCGGCAACGGTCACGACGTGATGGGTAAGACGCTGATCCTCGCGGCTTTCCCCGAGCTGTACGCCATCCTGACGGTGGCCGCCACCTACCTGATCGCAACGCTCGACGGCGTGAATCTCTTCTGACGGGGCGGAACGCCCGTCACCGGAAAGGGAGACCCTGCGGGGCCTCCCTTTTTCGTTGCCGTCCTGCGGTCGGGGCGCTCTCCGAATACGAAGGAACGGTTGTCGTGGGACACCACGACAACCGTTCCTTCGGGGGATATGGGTATTACGGCCGAACCGGCGCTCGTTCCGTGACTACCGTCCTTTGCGGCGCGACGAGGTGCGCACCTTCGGGCCTTTGCCGCGGGGCTCTTCCGTACGGCGCGCCGCGGCCCCGGGCAGCAGCAATTCGAAGTCTAACTGGCGTTTCTGCAGGTCGGCGCGCTTCACGCGGATGCGTACCGGGCTGCCCAGCGTCATGCGGATGCCCGTCGAGCGGCCGATGATTTCGTAAAGCTGCTCGTCGAAGGTGAAGAAGTCGCCCTCGATGTCGCGCAGGAACGACATGCCCTCGATGTGGGTTTCGTCCAGCTCGACGTAGACGCCCCATTCGGTAAGCCCCGAGATGTGTCCCTCGAACTCCTCGCCGATGTGCTCTTTCATAAATTCGACCATCTTGTATTTGATCGACGCGCGTTCCGCCTCGGCGGCCACGACCTCGCGGTCCGAAGCGCGTGCGCAGAGGTCTTCCAGTTCCGTTTTGTCGGCCGGCTTGCCGCCCGCGAGGTAACGCGCCAGCAGGCGGTGGACCATCATGTCGGGGTAGCGGCGGATCGGCGACGTGAAGTGCGTGTAGTAGGGGAACGCCAGACCGTAGTGTCCGATGTTGTCGGTCGTGTAATAGGCTTTGGCCATCGAGCGCACGGCCATCGTCGCCACGGCGTTTTCCTCCGTGGTTCCCTTTATCTGTTTGAAGAGCTTGTTCAGTTCCTTGGCCACGGCGCGGCCCTTCGTAGCCTTGAAGATGTGCCCGAAGCGGAGGATGAACTGCCGGAAGCGGTCGAGTTTCTCCTCGCTCGGGGTGTCGTGCACGCGGTAGACCATCGTGCGCTCCGCCGAGCGGCCGCTCTCGGTCCTGCGTTTGCCGCAGAACTCCGCCACGCGGCGGTTGGCCAGCAGCATGAACTCCTCGATCATCTGGTTCGACTCCTTCTGCTCCTTGAAGTAAACGCCTAACGGTTTGCCGTTCTCGTCGAGGCGGAATTTCACCTCTTCGCGGTCGAACGAGATCGCGCCGTTCCTGAAGCGCTCCTTGCGCAGCGCCTGCGCCAGCCGGTTGAGCGTCAGCACCTCCTCGGCGTAGTCGCCGCGTCCCGTTTCGATGATCTCCTGCGCCTCGGCGTAGGTGAAACGGCGGTCGGAGTGGATCACCGTGCGTCCGAACCACTCTTCGAGGATGTCGAGGTTTTCGTTGAGCGTGAACACCGCCGAGAAGCAGAGGCTCGTCTCGTGGGGGCGCAGCGAACACAGCTCGTTCGAAAGCCGTTCAGGAAGCATCGGCACGGTGCGGTCCACCAGATAGACCGACGTGCCGCGCTCCACGGCCTCGTCGTCGATCACCGAGTGGGGCCGCACGTAATGGGTCACGTCGGCGATGTGCACGCCCACTTCCCAGACGCCGTCCTTTATTTTGCGCACCGACAGCGCGTCGTCGAAGTCCTTGGCGTCCGCGGGGTCGACCGTGAAGGTCGTGACACCCCGGAAGTCGCGCCGCTGGGCGATCTCTTTGGTCGTGACGCGGGCGTCGATGGCCTGGGCGGCCTCCTCGATTTCGGGTTCGAAGCGGTAGGGAAGCTCGTATTCCGCCAGGATCGAGTGCATCTCCGTGTCGTTGTTGCCCGCCATGCCCAGCCGCTCGACCAGTTCGCCCACGGGGCTTTTGCTGCCCGGGAGCCAGTCGGCGATGCGCACCACGACCTTCTCGCCGTCGCGCACGTCGGGATAGGTGCGCTTCGAGAGATAAATGTCCATCGGCATGCGGCGCGAGTCGGCCCGTACGAAAATCTGGTGCGCCCCGACTTCGGCCACGCCCACGTAGGGCTTGCGGTTGCGTTCGATGATCCGCGTGATCTCGCCCTCCAGCTGTCCGTTGCGGCCGCGGTGCATCACCACGACCTCGACGCGGTCGCCGTTCAGGGCGTTCGCGGCGTTGCGCTGGTTGACGAAGATGTCGCTCTCCTGCCCTTCGACCTTCACATAGACCGAACCCGAGGGGGCCATGTCGGCCACGCCCTCGTAGTGGGGCAGGTGGGTCTGCATCAGACGGTATTTTTCGCGCGCGCACTCCTCGACGACTCCCTCTTCGAAGAGGCGTCCGAGGATTTCTAACGTTTCGCGGCGGCCCTCTTTCGTGGCGCCTCCGGAAGCCGAAGCCAGGTGCTTCAGCGAGAACTTATTGTTGGGGAATTCCCGGAACATGCTCAATATGATCGAGGTGCGGTCCGTCTTCCGTGCTCCGTTTTCGGAGCGTTGTTTCTGTTTTTTCATCATTTCTCAAAAATTTGCGGGGCTTCGGTCCTCCGTCGGATTTCCGTTGTGCCCGTTTTGCCGCTGTCGCGGCCGGCCTGTGTGCGTTTTGCGGGACCGGGCGTTATTTTTCCAGGAGTTGCAGGGCCAGTTTCCGCATGTAGGCGATGCCCACGCCGATAGCCGCTTCGTCGGGGAAGAATGTCGCCGTGTGCGGGCGTCCGGCCGCAGCGCCCACGCCCAGCCGGTAGAACAGCGACGGGTATTGCTTGCAGTAGAACCCGAAATCCTCGGCCGTGGTGCGCAGGGGCAGCATCTCGACCTTCAGCTTCTCGGCTTTGGCCAGGGCCGTGGCCTGCTTCACGAGGATCTCGTCGTTGACGACGCACGGATAGCCGCGGCCGATCGTCACTTCGGTCTTCACGCCGTGCCGGGCGTCGATGTCCGCGGCGATGATCTCGATGCGGCGGTGGATGATGCCGCGCTCGCGTTCGTCGAACGTGCGCAGCGTTCCCTCCATGTAGATCTCGTCGGGCACGATGTTCGTCGCGCCCCCGGCCTCCACGCGGCCGATCGAGAGCACGCACTCCTCACCGTTGAGCGCGATGAGGCGCGTCAGCAGTTCGGCGCCGGCCGCCACGGGGTCTTTGAGCTGCTTGCGCATGGCGCCGTGCCCGCCCGTGCCGCGGACGCGGAAGCGCAGTTCGTCGCTTGCCGCCATGTACTTTCCGGCCCGGAATCCGAGGGTCCCGACCTCCAGCTGCGGTTCGACGTGTTCGCCGACGACGGCCCGCACGTCGTAGCCCTCGAACGGCTTTTCGGCCAGCACCAGCGAGGCTCCGCCCGGGTTGCACTCCTCGCCCGGCTGGAACAGCCCGAAGAGCGTGCCCCGGAAATCGGGCGCCTCGGCGAAGGCTTTCAGCACGCCGAACAGCACCGCGGCGTGCATGTCGTGGCCGCAGGCGTGCATCACGCCCTCGTTCTGCGATCTCCACTCGCAGTCGTTCCGCTCCGTGACGGGCAGGGCGTCGATGTCGGCGCGCAGCACCGCGGCGCGCCGGTCGCCTTCGGGGGTCTTGCGGCCCTTGATGCGGGCCACGACGCCCGTCGATGCGATCCGGCGGTGTTCGATGCCCAGTTCGTCGAGCTGCTGTTCGATGAACGCCGCCGTGTCGTGTTCCTTGAACGACAGTTCGGGGTGCGCATGCAGGCGGCGGCGGAATTCGACAGGTTCCATTGATTCTCTGTTTTATCGGTTTGGGTCAGAAAACCGCCTTGACGATTTTCTGTATGTTCGTCGTGCGGCTCATCGTGTAGTAGTGCAGCACGGGCACGCCTGCGGCCATCAGTTCGCGGCTTTGGGCGATGGCCCACTCGGTTCCCACTTCGCGCACGCCGTCGGGATGCGCCTTGACTTCGCGTACGAGTTCCTCGGGCAGCTTCACGCCGAACGTTTCGGGCAGTATTTCCAGGTGGCGCAGCGTCGAGAGGGGCTTGATGCCGGGGATGATCGGCACGGTGATCCCCGCTTCGCGGCAGCGGCGCACGAAGTCGAAGTATTTGGCATTGTCGAAGAACATCTGCGTGATGACATATTCCGCCCCGGCGTCGACCTTGTCGCGCAGGCGGGCGATGTCCGAGGTGATGTCGCGCGCCTCGGCGTGCACCTCGGGATAGCCCGCCACGCCGATCGAGAATTTCGAGTGGTGGCACTCCTCGACCTCGCCGTCGATGAATTTTCCGCGGTTCATGTCGGCGATCTGCCGCACGAGGTCCACGGCGTGGGCGTGGCCCTGCGGATGGGGCATGAAACGCTTTTCGTTCTGCGACTTGTCTCCGCGCAGCGCCAGCACGTTGTGCAGGCCCAGGAAGTCCATGTCGATCAGCGTGTCCTCGATGTCGTATTTCGACAGTCCGCCGCAGATCAGATGCGGGACCACCTCCACGCCGTAGCGGTTCTGGATGGCCGCCGAGATGCCCACCGTCCCGGGGCGGCGGCGCACGACGTGCCATTCGACGCTGCCGTCCTCGCGCTCGGTCTCCTTGATTCCCTCGCGGTGGAAGGTGATGTTGACGTAAGCCGGGTCGAGGGCCATCAGCGGCTCCACGGCGGCGAATATCTTCTGCATGCCGTCGCCCTTGAGCGGCGGGAGCAGTTCGAACGCGAAGCGGGTGCGCCCGGAGGCGATCGCTTCGTTGATGATCTCTACGACGTTCATACGTTGTTCGGTATAATCTTTTTTACGGTTTCGGCCTCCATTCCGCGGCGGCGTGCGTAGTCGAGCAGCTGTTCGGCGCCGATGGTCCCGACCGAAAAGTAGTCGGCGTCGGAGAACATCAGTCCGCACAGCGCCTCCCCGGGGTCGATCATCCAGTTTTCGGTCAGCCGCATTCCGGTCGTCACCTCGACCGCGAGCAGGTCGAAGACCTCGCGTTTGAGCGAATGGTCGGGCGAGGCCGGGTAGCCGAAGGCCATGCGGCGGCCGCGGTACTGGCCGCGGACTGCCTGCTCGGGGGTGGGCGGCGTGCCCGTTTCGTAGCCCCACATCTCGCGCCGCATGAAGGCGTGCACGGCCTCGGCGAAGGCTTCCGTGAGGCGGTCGGCCAGCAGTTTGGCCATGATGGCCGAATAGTCGTCGCCCCCGGCGCGGAACTTTTCCGCCAGCTCCTTCAGCCCGATGCCGGCCGTCAGGGCGAAACAGCCGATCCAGTCGCCGTCCGGTGCGATGAAGTCCGCCAGCGACAGGTTCTCCTCGCCGCGCGTCTGGTTGCGCAGCATCGGGAGGCGTTTTTCGCGCCCTTTCGCGTCCGTCACCAGAATGTCGTCGCCCTCGGAGCGTGCCGGGAAGATGCCCGCTACCCCTTGCAGCGTCAGCAGCCGCTCGTCGCGGATGCGGGCCAGCAGGGCCTGGGCGTCGGCGAAGACCTTGCGCGCCTCGGCGCCCTTTTCGGGATGGTCGAGAATCTCGGGGTAACGCCCCTTGAGTCCCCACGCCGCGAAGAAGAAACTCCAGTCGATGTACGGTTCGGCGTCGGCCACGTCGAAGTCGGGGAAGACCATGCGCCCCGTGTGGAGCGGCACGACGGGTTCGTGCTGCGCCGCGCCGCGCCGCGCCCTGCGCGCTTCGGCGATCGGAATGAGGTCGCGCTCCCGCAGCCGGCGGGCGTACTCCTCGCGCAGGGCCTGCTGGTCGGCTTTCACCTTGTCGGCGTAAAGGTCGCCGTCGGGGCCGAGCAGCTGCGCCAGTATCTGGCTGTTGCGGCTGGCGTTCGCGGAGTGGACCGCCACGCCCGAATAAACCGGGGCGATCTTCACCGCCGTGTGGAGGTCCGAGGTCGTCGCGCCGCCGATGATGACCGGAATGCGCAGCCCTCGCCGTTCCAGCTCCTCGCAGACGCGGGCCATTTCGTCGAGCGACGGGGTGATCAGCCCGCTCAGGCAGATGCACTGCGCGCCCCACGCCACCGCCTCCTCGACGATGCGTTCCGGCTCGACCATCACGCCCAGGTCCCGGATTTCGTAACCGTTGCAGGCCATCACGACCGCCACGATGTTCTTGCCGATGTCGTGCACGTCGCCTTTCACGGTGGCGATCAGCACTTTCCCCGAATTATGCGCATTCGCGGCCGACCCCTGTTCGATATAGGGCGTCAGCGCCGCCACCGCGCGTTTCATCACGCGGGCGGTCTTCACCACTTGCGGCAGGAACATCTTGCCCTCGCCGAACAGCGTGCCGACCTGCTCCATGGCAGGCATCAGCAGCGTGTCGATCACGGCCATCGGGCTTCCCAGCGCCTCGTAACCCTCCAGCGCATCCTGCTCCACGTAGTCGGCCACGCCCTTGAGCATCGCATGGGCGATACGCTCTCCGAGCGTCCCCGCACGCCATGCGTCGGGGGCCTGCGGCTGCGCCCGGGCCGTCTGCTGCACCCCGTGGGCATACTCCGCGAGCCGCTCCGCGGCGTCGGCCCGGCGGCAGAGGATCACGTCCTCGACGCGGCAGAGCAGTTCGGGTTCGATCTGGCTGTACACTTTGAGCATCTGCGGGTTGACGATGCCCATGTCCATTCCGGCCCGGATGGCGTGGTAGAGGAACGCCGAGTGCATCGCCTCGCGCACCGTGTTGTTGCCGCGGAAGGCGAACGAAAGGTTCGACACGCCGCCCGAGACCTTCGCATGGGGAAGGTGCTCCTTGATCCAGCGCGTCGCGTCGATGAACGCCTTGGCGTAGCCGTCGTGCTCCGCAATGCCCGTTGCGACGGCCAGCACGTTGGGGTCGAAAATGATGTCTTCGGGTGGAAATCCGTTGTCCGTCAATAGCTTGTATGCCCTCTCCGCAACCTCTGCTTTACGTTCGAAGGTGTCGGCCTGGCCCCGCTCGTCGAAGAGCATCACCACGGCCGAAGCGCCGAAGCGGTGGATCTCCGCGGCCCGGCGCAGGAATTCCGCTTCGCCCTCCTTGAGCGAGATGGAGTTGACCACCGACTTACCCTGCGTCACTTCAAGTCCCGCTTGAAGTACCTCCCATTTCGACGAGTCGATCATCACCGGCACGCGGGCGATCTCCGGCTCCGAGGCCATCAGGTTGAGGAACGTGCGCATCGCCGCCGGACCGTCGATCAGCCCGTCGTCCATGCAGACGTCGACGATCTGCGCCCCGGCGTCGACCTGTGCGCGGGCCACCGAGAGCGCCTCTTCGTAGTTGGCTTCGCGGATCAGCCTTGCGAAACGGGCCGATCCGGCGACGTTCGTGCGTTCGCCGACGTTGATGAAGTTGGCTTCGGGGACGATCCGCAGCGGCTCCAGACCGCTCAAGGTCGTGATGTGCTTCGGCGCGGGAACGGGCCGCGGGGCGTAGTCTCCGGATATTTTCGACAATTCGAATATGTGGGCGGGCGTCGTGCCGCAGCAGCCGCCCACGATGTTCACCAGTCCGCGACGCATATACTCGCCGACATCCCCGGCGAACATTTCGGGCGTCTCGTCGTAACCGCCCATCACGTTGGGAAGCCCTGCGTTCGGGTGCGCCGAGATGCGCGTTCCGGCCACTGCCGCCAGCCGTTCGAGGTAGGGCAGCAGCTGCTTGGCCCCATAGGCGCAATTCAGCCCGACCGACAGCAGGTTCGCGTGCGACACCGAGACGGCGAAGGCCTCGACGGTCTGCCCCGAGAGGGTGCGGCCGCTGGCGTCGGCGAGCGTTCCGGAGACCATCACGGGGATCGCGCGGCCCAGCCGCTCGCAGAGCGTGTCGATGGCCCAGAGGGCCGCCTTGGCGTTGAGCGTGTCGAAAACGGTCTCCACCAGCAGGATGTCCGCCCCGCCGTCCACCAGTCCCCGCACCTGATCCGTATATGCTTCGACCAGTTGTGCGAAGGTCACCTCGCGGGCCGCGGGATTCTGTACGTCGGCCGACATCGAGGCCGTGCGGTTCGTGGGACCCACCGATCCCGCCACGAAACGCGGCTTCTGCGGGTTGCGGGCCGTGAACTCGTCGGCCGCGCTGCGTGCGATTCCGGCTGCGGCCTTCGAAATCTCGTAAGCGCACTCTTCGAGCCGGTAGTCGGCCAGCGACACGGCGTTGGCGTTGAACGAGTCGGTTTCGATGATGTCGGCTCCCGCCCGCAGGTATTTTTCGTGAATCTCGCGCACCACGTCCGGGCGGGTCAGCGCGAGCAGGTCGTTGCAGCCCTTGAGCTGCACCGGCCAGCCGGCGAACCGCCGGCCGCGGTAGTCCTCCTCCTGCAGTCCGTAGCCCTGCACCATCGTGCCGAAGCCTCCGTCGAGCAGCAGGATGCGGCGCTCCAGTTGGTCGTATAGCGTTGTCGTCATTTATTTTTCGGTAATTTCTATTTCGTAGAGTTTCGGCCAGTTTTTGCCCGTCACGAAGATGCGGTCCCCCTCGGCGTCATAGGCGATGCCGTTCAGCACGTCGGTCGTCGCGGTCATTTCCGTTTCGGGCAGCAGCCCCGCGAGGTCGACGACGCCCTCGACGACGCCCGTCGCGGGGTCGATGACGACGATCTGGTCGGTGGTGTAGACGTTGGCCCATATTTTGCCGCCGATCCACTCCAGTTCGTTGAGGTATTCGACCGGCGCGCCCTTGTAGGTCACCGTCACGCGCTTTTCGCGGCGGAACGTCGCGGGATCGACCGTGTGGATCGTGGCCGTGCCGTCCGACATGTAGAGCTTCTCGCCGTCGGTCGTGAGGCCCCAGCCTTCGCCCGGATAGCGGAAGTCGCGGATCTTTTGCAGTTTCCCGTTCTCCAGCGAATATACGTGCGCGGTGTTGGACTGCCAGGTCAGCTGGTAGAGCTTTCCGCCGAGCAGGGTGATTCCTTCGCCGAACTCCGAACGGGGCAGGCGCGCCATGACCTCGGTTTTCCCCGTCGCGAGATCGGTCTTCCGAACGACCGATTCGCCGTGCTGGCCCGTACCTTCCCACATCGTCCCGTCGACGTATTGCAGCCCCTGGGTGTAGGCGCCGGTCGAGTGGGGGTAGGTCGCCGCGATGCGGTAGGTGTACGTTTTCGGCTCGGCCTGCACGGCCGCCGCGGCCTGCGCCTTTGCGCCGGGGCGTTTGGCGCGCGCCGCCGGACCGCCGCATGCGCCCAGCAGCAGGATGGAAAACAGGAATATCGGGGTCGTTTTCATTGTTTCGGAACAAAATAGCTCACAAAGATACGAAAAAGTCGGATGGGATCAAAACGGAATTGCGTGCGGTTCGGTAAAACCTTTCGGCTGGCAAAAGGGGCGTTGCGACTCCAAAGGCTGCGGAAAAGCCGGATGGGATCAAAACGGAATTGCGCACGGCTCGGTAGAACCTTCCCCGGCAAGCGGGGGGGGGCGTTGCGGCCCCAAAGGTACGAAAAACAAACCGTATATCATAATTTGACCGTATTATTACGGGTAATGTCTTGCCGGAAATGGAATAATTTCGTATCTTTGCCTCCCGATTCTGAACGGAAATACGAAGAATAACAAATGTAATTCATTTATTATGAACATTGTAAGAGAACAACGCGGCGAGAATAACTCGCTGATCCGCGTGACTGTCGGCGAGGCGGATTACGGGCAGGAGGTCGAAAAGTCCCTGCGCGAGTACAAGCGCAAGGCCAACATCCCCGGATTCCGTCCGGGCATGGTCCCCATGGGCATCGTCAAGAAGATGTACGGCAAGGGCGTCCTGGCCGAGCAGTCCTACCGTCAGGCTTCGAACGCCGTTTTCGAATATCTCCAGAAGGAGGGCATCGACTATCTGGGCGACGTGATTCCCGCGGAGGAGCAGGGCGACTTCGATTTCGACAACGCCACCGAGTTCGAATTCGTGTTCGAGATCGGCGAGGCTCCCGAGATCAAGCTGGAGCTTTCCGACAAGGATAAGCTGACCTACAACAAGATCAAGGTCGACAAGAAGATGCACGACGACTACCGTTCGAACTACCTGCGCCGCTTCGGCCGCCTGGTGGACGCCGAGAAGGTGACTTCGGACGAGGCGCTGTCGGTGACGCTCGACAACGGCGAGATGAACGTTGCGGACGCTTACGTGGGTCTGATCTCGATGGACGAGGCCGACCGCAAGCCTTTCATCGGCAAGAAGGTCGGCGACAAGATGAAGGTGAATATCAACGAACTCTATAAAAATCCCGCCCAGCGCGCCGCCTGCCTGCAGGTCAAGGAGAACGAACTGGAGGGCGTCAACCCCGAATTCGAACTGGAGATCACCAAAATCCGCAAGTTCGCCGAGCCGGAGCTGAACGAGGAGTTCTTCAAGATGGCTTTCCCGCAGGGCGGCGTCACGGACGAAGCCGGGCTGGACAAGTTCATCGACGCGCAGATCGAGGCCGAACTGCGCCGCGAGAGCGACTACCTCTTCACGTTGCAGGTGCGCGACTATCTCGTGAAGAAGGCCGACCTGAAGATGCCCGCGGCGTTCCTCAAGCGTTGGCTCTACACGATCAACGAGGGCAAGTTCTCGATGGAGGACATCGAGAAGGATTTCGACCAGTTCCTGAAGATGTTCACCTGGAACTACCTCCAGAAGCACTTCATCAAGACCGACGGCATCTCCGTTTCGAAGGAGGAGGCGCTCTCCGAAGCCAAGGCGCTGGCCGCCTCGCAGTTTGCACAGTACGGCATGCCCTCGGCGCCGGACGACATGCTGGAGGGTTACGCCGAGAAGATTCTCGCCGACAAGGATCAGGGCCAGAAGATTTACGAGAAGCTCTATGAGGTGAAGGTCGTCGAGGATGTCAAATCGAAGGTCAAGGTAACTGAAAAAGCCGTATCTGCGGACGATTTCGCTAAATTGGCGAAGGAACTTTAAGTTTCGCGGAATTTTATCTATCTTTGGACTTTGCAGGCGTGATGTTTGCAAAGTCCTTTGTGCTTTAAGAATGCGCTTTTAGGGGCGGCTGTGGGTTTTCACGCTTCCCATCCGGTTCTGCGCTCCCGTCCGCCCGCCAGGGAGGCGGCTTTCGGGAGCGACGGGGGCCGGATCGCTTGCGGCGGTTTTCGCGCCCGCTTTAAGAAGCGGGTTTCGGGGGCGATGGGGAATCCGGAATGCTTCCGGCGGCTTGTGCGCTCCCGTCCGGCAGAAGGCAGAATATGAAGAGTAAATAAATACGACTATGTCAGAATTTGAAAAATACGCACGGAACCACTGCGGGATCAGTTCGCTGAAACTGCACGATTTCCAGTCGGTAAGCGCGGCCTACGTGTCGCCTACGATCATCGAGGAGCGTCAGCTGAACATCGCCACGATGGACGTTTTCTCGCGCCTGATGATGGACCGCATCATCTTCCTCGGCGCGCCGATCTACGACGACGCGGCCAATATCATCCAGGCCCAGCTGCTGTTCCTCGAATCGGTCGATCCCGAGAAGGACATTCAGATCTACATTAACTCGCCCGGCGGGTCGGTTTCGGCCGGACTGGGCATTTACGACACCATGCAGCTGGTGAACTCCGACGTGGCGACCATCTGCACGGGGCTTGCCGCCTCGATGGGCGCCGTGCTGCTCACGGCGGGCGCCAAGGGCAAGCGTTCGGCGCTCCCGCATTCGCGGGTGATGATCCACCAGCCGCTGGGCGGCGCGCAGGGTCAGGCCTCGGACATCGAGATCACGGCGCGCGAGATTCTGAAAACCAAGCGCGAGCTGTACGAAATCCTCTCGGTCCACTCGGGCGTCCCGGTCAAGAAGATCGAGAAGGACGCCGACCGCGACTACTGGCTGTCGGCCCGCGAGGCGAAGGATTACGGACTGATCGACGAGGTGCTTTCCAAACGAGACAAGTAAACCGCATGGCACAGAATAAGAACAACAACAAGAACGGCGGCGACTGCTGCTCGTTCTGCGGCGCCAAGCGCACGGACGTGGAGATCATGTTCCAGGGTTCGGACGGCGCGAATATCTGTAACAAATGTATCGAGAACGGCTATAAGATCATCGTCGACAACGACATCGCCTCCGAACGGGGACGGCGTCCGGCGGCGGCTCCGCTCAAGATGGAGGAACTGCTCAAGCCGGCGCAGATCAAGGAGTTCCTCGACCAGTATGTCATCGGGCAGGATGCCGCCAAGCGGTATATGTCCGTGGCGGTCTACAACCACTACAAGCGGCTGCTGTACGCCCCGAAGGAGGACGAGGTCGAGATCGACAAGTCGAACATCGTGCTGGTCGGTCCGACGGGCACGGGCAAGACGCTGATGGCCCGCACGATCGCCAAGCTGCTGAAAGTGCCGTTCACGATCGTCGACGCGACCGTTCTGACCGAGGCGGGATATGTGGGCGAGGATGTCGAGAGCATCCTCTCGCGGCTGTTGCAGGTCGCCGACTACAACGTCGAGCAGGCCGAGCGCGGCATCGTCTTCATCGACGAGATCGACAAGATCGCGCGCAAGGGCGACAACCCCTCCATCACGCGCGACGTTTCGGGCGAGGGCGTGCAGCAGGCCCTGCTGAAAATCCTCGAAGGAACGGTGGTCAACGTGCCTCCCCAGGGCGGCCGCAAGCACCCCGAGCAGAAATTCATCCAGGTCGACACGCGCAACATCCTCTTCATCTGCGGCGGTGCGTTCGACGGCATCGAGAAGAAGATCGCCCAGCGGCTGAACACCCGCGCGATGGGTTACGGGCGGCTGAACGCAGATCCCATCGACCGCTCGAACCTGATGCAGTACGTCACGCCGCAGGACCTCAAGTCGTTCGGACTGATTCCCGAACTGGTGGGACGTCTCCCGGTGCTGACCTACATGCAGCCGCTGGAGCGCGCGGCCCTGCGTTCGATCCTCACCGAGCCGAAGAACGCCATCGTCAAGCAGTACAAGCGTCTGTTCGAACTCGACGGCGTGAAACTCGCCTTCGACGATGACGCGCTGGACTACATCGTCGACAAGGCCGTCGAGTTCAAGCTCGGCGCGCGCGGTCTGCGCTCGATCTGCGAGGCGATTATGATGGACACGATGTTCGACATCCCCTCGACCGATGCCCGAAAGTTCACCGTCACTTTGCCTTATGCAAAGAAAAAGATAGAAAAGGCAAATATTTTAGAACTTAAACAAGTCGGATAATTTCTTTTTGGCTATCTTTGCCGGGAATAAACAGCTAAAACGCATAAAATACTAACTCCATGTCTACAACGAATTCAAAACTTACGCGCGTTGCCGATAATATCCGCATCCTTTCGGCCGCGATGGTCGAGAAGGCCAAGTCGGGGCATCCCGGCGGCGCTATGGGCGGCGCGGATTTCATCACGGTGCTCTTCACCGAGTTCCTGCGTTACGACCCCGATAATATGGCGTATCCCTACCGCGACCGTTTCTTCCTCGATCCGGGCCACATGTCGCCGATGCTCTATGCGACGCTCTCGCTGGCCGGGCACTATTCGACCGAAGATCTGCAATCGCTGCGCCAGTGGGGCAGCGTGACGCCGGGGCACCCGGAGGTGGACGTGATGCGCGGCGTGGAGAATACGTCGGGACCGTTGGGACAGGGCCACGCCATGGCGCTGGGAGCCGCCATTGCGGAACGCTTCATGGCCGCCCGTTTCGGCGAGTGGATGGCGCACAAGACCTATGCCTATATCTCGGACGGCGCCGTCGAGGAGGAGATTTCGCAGGGCGTGGGCCGCATCGCCGGCCATCTGGGCCTGTCGAACTTCGTGATGTACTACGATTCGAACAACATTCAGCTCTCGACGAAGGTCGACGAGGTGATGACCGAGAACGTGGCCATGAAGTACGAGGCGTGGGGCTGGAACGTGTTGTCGATCGACGGGCATAACATCAATGAGATCCGCGAGGCGCTGGTCGCCGCCGAGAGCGAGACCGAGCGTCCGACGCTCATCATCGGCCATACCGTCATGGGCAAGGGCGCCAAAGGCCCCGCCGGAGAGAGTTTCGAAAACAAAGTCTCGACCCACGGCCAGCCGCTGACGGCCGCCGGGGCCGATTTCGCCGCTACGGTGAAGAACCTGGGCGGCGATGCGGAGAATCCGTTCGCCGTCTTCGCGGAGAGCCGCGAGGTCTTCGCCGAACGTCGCGAGGCGTTGAAGGAGTGGGCCGCGAAGCAGGCCGCCGTCGAGAAGTCGTGGCGCGCGGAGCATAAGGAGCTGGCGCGCAAACTCGACGATTTCCTTTCGGGCAAACTTCCCGAAATCGACTACAAGTCCATCGAGATGAAGGCCGACGTGGCTACGCGCGCCGCATCGGCGACGGTGCTGGGCGTCTTCGCCGAGAAGATCGACAACATGATCGTGGCTTCGGCCGACCTGTCGAATTCGGACAAGACCGACGGTTACCTGAAGAAGACCAAGGCGTTCACGAAGGGCGATTTCAGCGGGAAATTCTTCCAGGCGGGCGTCTCGGAGCTGACGATGGCCTGCGTGATGAACGGCATGGCGCTGCACGGCGGCGTGATCCCCGTCTGCGGCACGTTCTTCGTCTTCTCCGATTATATGAAGCCCGCCGTGCGCCTCTCGGCGCTGATGCGCCTGCATGTGGTCTACGTCTGGACGCACGACTCGTTCCGCGTGGGCGAGGACGGCCCGACGCACCAGCCCGTGGAGCACGAGGCGCAGATCCGCCTGATGGAGCACCTGCGCAACCACCACGACGAGCGTTCGATGCTCGTGCTGCGTCCGGCCGACGGCGATGAGACCGTCATGGCGTGGAAACTGGCCGTCGAGGAGCACCGCCCTGTGGCGCTCGTGCTGTCGCGCCAGAACATCAAGACCCTGCCGACGCTGGGCGCCATCCGCCGCGAGGAGGCCGCGCAGGTCGCCAAGGGCGGTTATGTGGTGATGGATGCCGCCAAACCCGCCGCGGTGCTGATCGCCACGGGTTCGGAGGTCGCAACGCTGGTCGAAGGCGCCGAACTGCTGGCTGCGGAGGGTATTCCGGTCCGCGTGGTGAGCGTTCCGAGCGAGGGACTGTTCCGCGACCAGCCCCGTTCGTACCAGGAGAGCGTGCTGCCTGCGGGCGTTGCGCGCTACGGCATGACTTCGGGCCTTCCGGTCAATCTCCGGGGACTGGTGGGCGAGAACGGCGTGATCCACGGTCTCGACCATTTCGGCTGGTCGGCCCCCTACAAGGTGCTCGACGAGAAGTTCGGCTACAACGGGGCAACCGTTGCCGCCGAAGTGAAGAAGATGCTCGGGAAATAGCGGAGACCGTCCGGGTTCGGCGGCAACGATTTTCGAGTTGCCGCCGAAGTGACCTATATATAAAATGTGCAGGAGCCACCGCCCGACGCGGTGGCTTTTGTTTTGCAGATTCCGAAATTATGCCTATCTTTGCAATCCCGTCTGTCAAGCGGGGAAATGTGGAAAGATTTGACTGATTGCAAACCACAATAAAAAATCGCTAAAACAGCACATTTTTTATTTTCAACAGCCAATTTTTCCCATTTTATACGTTTAACCATTAAAAATGTATGAAAATGGGCTTTTTATTTACATCGGAATCGGTGTCCGAAGGACATCCTGACAAGGTTTCGGATCAGATTTCCGACGCAATCCTCGACGAATTCCTGCGCCGCGACGCCAACTCGAAAGTCGCCTGCGAAACCCTTTGCACCACGGGACTCGTGGTCGTGGCGGGTGAAGTGCGCTCGGAGGCGTATGTCGATGTGCAGGGCGTGGCGCGCCGCGTGATCAACCGCATCGGCTACACCCGGAGCGACTATCAGTTCGACGGCAACTCGTGCGGCATTCTGTCGGCCATTCACGAACAGTCGTCGGACATCAACCAGGGCGTCGTCCGCGAAGCCGAGGAGGAGCAGGGCGCCGGCGACCAGGGCATCATGTTCGGCTACGCCTGCAACGAGACCCGCGAGATGATGCCCGCGACGCTGATCCTGTCGCACGTGATCCTCAAGGAGCTGGCCGTCATCCGCCGCGAAGGCGAGGTGATGACCTATCTGCGTCCCGACTCGAAGTCGCAGGTCACGATCGAGTACGACGAGACGACGAACAAGCCGCTGCGCGTGCATACGATCGTCGTCTCGACGCAGCACGACGAGTTCATCCTCCCGGGCGAGGGCCGCAGCGAGAAGGAGGCGGAAAAACAGATGCAGGACAAAATCCGCGAGGACGTGCGCACGATTCTCATTCCGCGGGTCAAGGCGCGTCTGGAGCGCGCCGGCGACCAGCTGGCCGCACTGATCGGCGACGACTACATCCTGCACGTGAACCCCACGGGCAAGTTCGTGATCGGAGGGCCTCACGGAGACACGGGACTTACGGGCCGCAAGATCATCGTCGACACCTACGGCGGCCGCGGCGCGCACGGCGGCGGCGCCTTTTCGGGCAAGGACTCGTCCAAAGTGGACCGTTCGGCGGCCTATGCCGCGCGCCACATCGCCAAGAACCTCGTGGCGGCGGGCGTCGCCGACCAGATTCTGGTCGAGTTGAGCTACGCCATCGGCATCGCGCAGCCGCTGTCGATCTACGTCGATACCTACAATTCACCCCGTCCCGCGGCGTTGGCCGGCATGACCGACGGCGAGATCGCCCGCCGCATCGGGAAGCTCTTCGACCTGCGTCCCGCGGCCATCGTGAAGCGTTTCGGCCTGAAAAACCCGATCTTCGAGGCGACGGCCTCCTACGGGCATTTCGGCAATCGTCCTTATACGAAGGTGGAGAAGGTCTGGGAGAACGGCGTCGAGACCGAGCGCGAAATCGAGTTCTTCGGCTGGGAGAAACTTGATGCCGTGGAGCAGATCAAGCGGGAGTTCGGCCTTTAGCGTCCGGATACGCTGAAAAATCGGGGCGTCCGTGCAGGATGTCCCGATTTTTGTGCGAAAAGGACATACTAACCGGACGTTATTGTGCGTTTGTCCTTCGAAATTGAAATTTAAACGTACAGCTTATGTAATGAAGTTGCCTCTGATTAATAGAACCAAAACATTTAATTCATTATGAAAAAGGCATTTTTGATTTTAGGACTCGTAGCCGTGTCGGCCGCAGCCGGCGGACTGACGGCTTGGACGGTTTCCGCGGACCGCGGAGGTTCCGTCGCATACATCGAGCGCGAGGTGGAACGTACGCCCGCGCTGGGAACCCAGTTTACGTCTTACCAGGCCGAGCAGTATCCCGACCTCACCTACGCCGCCGAGAATGCGGTGAAGGCCGTCGTGAACATCGAGGCCATCCAGCAGGTCGAGATGCCCCAGCGCCGGGGCTACGATCCGTTTCTGGAGTTCTTCGGAATCCCGCAGGATTATGGCCGCGGCGACGGAGGTCCGCAGTACCGCGAGCAGCGGGCCGGCGGTTCGGGCGTGATTATTTCGGAGGACGGCTATATCGTGACGAACAACCACGTCGTGGACGGGGCTTCGAAACTCAAGGTGAAGCTCAACGACGGGCGTTCGTTCGACGCCAAACTCATCGGCAAGGATTCGGCGACGGACCTCGCGCTGCTGAAGGTCGAGGCCAAGGGGCTGCCTACGCTGGCTTTCGGATCGTCCGATGCGCTGCGTCTGGGCGAATGGGTGCTGGCGATCGGTTCGCCGTTCGACTTGCAGTCGACCATCACGGCCGGCATCGTGAGCGCCAAGGCGCGGCAGCTGGGAGCCATTCCCAACGATTTCAGGATCGAGTCGTTCATCCAGACCGACGCGGCGGTGAACCCCGGCAACTCGGGCGGCGCGCTGGTCAACACCCACGGCGAGCTGGTGGGCATCAACACGCTGATCAAGTCGCAGACGGGAAGCTACGTGGGCTATTCGTTCGCCATTCCCGAGTCGATCGTCCGCAAGGTGGTGGTCGATCTGAAGGAGTTCGGCGTCGTGCAGCGCGCCCTGCTGGGCGTACAGTTCCGCGTCGTGGATCAGGATTTCCTCGATACGGAGGGTAAAGAGTTGGGCATCAAGGATCTGGGCGGCGCCTACGTGGCCGCAGTTGTCGAGGGCGGAGCCGCTTCGGAGGCCGGAATCCGCAAGGGAGACGTGATTCTGGACATTGATGGCGTGAAAATTGTTGAGCCTTCGACGCTTCAGGAGCAGATCGCCAAACGCCGACCCAACGATACGGTTAAATTATCCGTAAAAAGAGACGGAAAGGTGAAACAATTTGATGTTACTTTGCGTAATAAAGCAGGTAAAACGGAATTGGTTACCAAGGAGGACGTCGACGTTGTCGATGCGCTCGGAGGTAAGTTCGCCGATGCGGGCGCCAAACTGTGCCGCGAACTTGACATCAAGGGCGGCGTGCAGGTGGTCGGCATCAAGGCCGACGGAATTCTGGCCCGCGCCCGTGTTAAACAGGGATTTGTGATCACTCACATCAACGACCGCCCGGTCTATTCGCTCGGCGACATGCAGCGGATGACGGAGAAGGTCCGTTCGATCGACGGCGTTTATCCCAACGGCCGTTCGGCAAGCTACACGCTGGTGGAGTAAATCGCAGCCCGGGCGGGTTTATGGATTGCAGTATTATTAGGATAGTTAGAAAAAAATATGCGTCAATTAAAGATTACAAAGTCCATCACCAACCGCGAAAGCGCCTCGCTGGACAAGTACTTGCAGGAAATCGGCAAGGAGGAGCTTATCACGGTCGAGGAGGAGGTGGAACTCGCCCAGCGAATTAAAAAAGGAGACCAGGAAGCGCTTGAGAAGCTCACCAAAGCCAACCTGCGTTTCGTGGTGTCCGTCGCCAAACAATACCAGAATCAGGGATTGAGCCTCCCGGACCTGATCAACGAGGGCAACCTCGGGCTGATCAAGGCCGCCGAGAAGTTCGACGAGACCCGCGGTTTCAAGTTCATCTCCTATGCCGTGTGGTGGATTCGTCAGTCGATTCTCCAGGCTTTGGCCGAGCAGTCGCGCATCGTGCGTCTGCCGCTCAACCAGGTGGGTTCGCTGAACAAGATCAACAAGGCGTTCGCACGCTTCGAGCAGGAGCACGAGCGCACGCCGTCGCCCGAAGAGCTGGCTACGGAACTGGAACTCCCGAAGGAGAAGGTCACCGACACGCTGCGTGTCGCTGGCCGCCACGTATCGGTCGACGCTCCGTTCGCCGACGGCGAGGACAACTCGCTGCTGGATGTGCTGGTGAATCCCGATTCGCCCAATGCCGACCGCGGGCTGATCAACGAGTCGCTGTCGACCGAGGTGGACCGTGCGCTGGAGACCCTCACGGAGCGTGAGCGCGACATCATCAAGTACTTCTTCGGCATCGGAACCTCGGAGATGACTCTCGAAGAGATCGGCGAGAAGTTCGACCTGACGCGCGAGCGCGTGCGTCAGATCAAGGAGAAGGCGATTCGCCGCCTCCGGCATTCGTCGCGGTCGAAACTCCTGAAATCCTATCTGGGATAGGGAATCCCGTGCAGTTCGTAAAAATCCCGGCCTTGCTTCTTGCAGGGCCGGGATTTTTCGTCTTTCGGGCGGGGCGGATTACCACACGATCGGTTCCTTGCCCACGGAGCGGAGGTATTCGTTGGCGCGCGAGAAGTGGCGGCAGCCGAAGAATCCCCGGTAGACCGACAGCGGCGAAGGGTGCACGGCTTTGAGGATCAGGTTGCGCTGCGGGTCGGCGATGGCGCCTTTCTTCTGGGCGTAGCTGCCCCAGAGCATGTAGACGATGCCCTCTTTGCGCTGGGCGATGGCGCGCACCACGGCGTCGGTGAAGGTCTCCCAGCCGCGGCCGGCGTGCGATGCGGCTTCGTGGGCGCGGACCGTGAGCACGGCGTTCAAAAGCAGCACTCCCTGTTCGGCCCAGCGGTCGAGGTTGCCCGTAGACGGTATGGGCGTGCCGGTGTCGTCGGAGACCTCCTTGAAGATGTTTTGCAGCGAGGGCGGGAAGGGAACTCCGTCCGCGACCGAGAAACAAAGCCCGTTGGCCTGTCCGGGACCGTGATAGGGGTCCTGGCCGATGACGACCACTTTCAGGCGGTCGAACGGGCATTTGTCGAAGGCGCGGAAGATGTTGCTGCCGCGCGGGAAGATGCGCCGCGAGGCGTATTCCTGCCGTACGAACTCCGTGAGCTGCGCGAAATAGGGTTTTTCGAACTCCGGGGCGAGGAGTTCCTTCCAGTCGGGGGCTATCTTTACATCCATGTTACGAGCGGTTAAAGTCGTGTAAATGTAGTAAAAAGTTCCCGGAATGCCGTGTTTTTGCGGCGGATTTCGGCGGGCAGGGCAAAAAACGGGCGGCATCCGCTGAACTTGGGGTGGACGCCGCCCGTCGCTGATGGTAAGAAGGGGGCTATTTTGAGGTTGCGCCGTAGCCCACGACGAGGATTCCGTCGAGACTGCCTTGGGGTTTTTCAGGCCGTTCGGAGAGCTTGTCCCCGCTGCCTTGGAGGTAAAAATCGACGGGCAGCGTATATTTCACGCGCACCTTCTCTCCGCGCTGTTCGCCGGGCGTCCATGCTCCGGCGGGCGAGGAGGCGATCACGCGGCGGGCCTCGTCGGCAAGCAGTTTGTCGGGCGATTGCAATACCAGGATGTTGCTTGCCGAACCCTCCTTTTCGATGGTGAACGTCACGACCACGCGGCCCTGAATGTTCCGTTCCACGGCCTCGGCGGGGTATTGGAGGTGCTCCTGCACCCACGCGCGGAAGTCGTTGAGGTCGCCGCCGCGGAACGAAGGCATCTTTTCGACGATCAGAAACGGCATGTCTTCCGTGGACGCGGAGGCGATTTTGACCGATCCGGGTTTCTCGTTGAAAACGGCTTCGTCAGCCGCCGGTTTGGCTGCGCCTTTGGTGGTGATCACGATCACGCCGTTTTTACCCCGCGAACCGTACACTGCGGTGGAGGACTGATTTTTGAGGACGCTGATCCGTTCGATCGTATTGGGGGCGATGTCGTCGATGCTCGTCCGCTCGACGCCGTCGACGATATAGAGCGGTTTGGCTTTCCGCTCCTTTTCGGCTCCTGCGGCGCTTTGGGGCGCGGGCGTTTTTTGGTCGCCGGGGGTTACGCTGACGGGGTCGAGCTTGTTGCTCTCGGTCTCCAAGGTGATTTCAAAACTCTCTGCGCCGGATTTGTCGGAGACGCGGACTTTCCGGGTCTGGCAGCCGACGTAGGAGATGACAAGTTCATTGCCGGGAGCCGCTGAAATCTGCGCCGTGCCCTCCTTGCCGGTCACGGTTCCGACGTTCGATCCGCTGATCAGTACGATTGCGCCCGGAAGCGGCTGACCGTTCTGGAAGACGGTTACGGAGACTTTTTTCTTCGTTGCGTCCTGGGACGCCGTTTCGTCGGCCGGGGCCTTTTCGGTCTCTGCAATCCGGACCTCGGCGGCGCGCGTGGTCAGCGAGAAAGCGCACAGGAGTCCTATCACGGCGGGAAGCGTTCCCGCCAGCCGCAGCAGGGAGTGCCTGCCGGAAGTTTTCGTTGTCATCATTTTAAAGCGTTTTTTTGTTAAGGAATCCCGCAGCCCGTTGGCTATTTCCGGACTATAACCGAATAGCTGCCTGAATATGGTTTTCATGTAATGTTCGATGTCGTACCCTTCGGCCAGCACGTCGCTGTCGGCTTCGAACTCCTCGGCTTCGGTGAGCCGCCGTGCGGCGAGCCATACGAAAGGGTTCCACCACAGCGCGGCCTTCATGCATTCCATCGCCACGCGCTCGGCGGAGTGGCGGTGGGCGACATGGCTCGCCTCATGGGCTACGATGGCCTGCAACTCTCCGGCCGGGATCTGGTCCCAGAGGTAGATCGAGCGGAAGAACGAGAACGACGCGATCCGTTGCGGGGTGCGCACGAGCGTGAAACGCTCCGTGCGGGTGATCGCCGCGCCGCGCCGCAGCCTGCGGATGCGCACGACCTGCCACAGCATGACGCCCGCGACCAGCCCGACCCCGATCAGGTATACCGCCAGGCATATCGCTTCGGGCGTAATGGCCGGCGTCGCCTCTTCGACCACCTCGGCGGTCCATTCGGCCGCGGGCAGTGCGACCGTCGGGGCGCCCTCGATCACCTTGCCCGGCCAGACGGGGATGCGCAGCAGCGGAATGACCGCCGCCAGGAGGGTCGATGCGAGTAGGTAGGCCCTGCACCAGCCGAACCGCACGTGTCGTTCGAGCAGGATGGCGTAGGCCGCCAGCAGCACGCCGCTGCAAGCCAGCACTTCGAGGGCGTAGATGGCGAGGGTTTTCACGGCGGTTATTTTTTGGCGTTGCGCATGATTTCGAGAATTTCATCCATCTCCCGGGCGGAGATGTTTTCATGGCGCGAGAAGAACGACACCAGTTGGGCCAGCGAGCCGTCGAAATAGCTGGAAAGCATCGACGACATGACGCCGCGGGCATACTCCTCGCGGCCGATCAGCGGAAAATAGCGGTGGCTCTTGCCCTCGGCCGTATGGCTGACGAAGCCCTTGTTCTCCAGAATCTTGAGAAACGTGGCGACGGTGGTGTACTTGGGGTGGGGTTCGTCGGTCCGGGCGATGATGTCGTTGACCACCGCGTCGCCCAGACGCCAGAGAATCTGCATGATCTCCTCCTCGCCGCGAGTCAGTTCCGTAATCTTGGTATTCATAGGTCGTGTTGTTTCGGGTTTACGACACAATATTACTACTAAATTTTTAGTAAAACAAATTTTCGATCTAAAAATTTAGTAGATAAGCCCGAAATAATTAATACCTATGTTTATAAGAAAGGTGGAGAGGCCTGGTCGGAGAGGCCGGAGCTGGGAGCGAGACTATCGTAGCTGCCGTTCGGCCTCGTTGTCTTTCTCCTCCTTGTCGTCCTCCTCCCAGTCGAACCACGGGAATTCGTGCCGGCCGTCCAGCGCGAAGCGCGTGTAGGTGATCGGAAGTCCCATTTCGAGAAAGCGGGTTTCATAAGCCGTCTTGACCGAAAGCACCTCGTCGGCGAACCCCGAACCGTAGATGTCGGGTTCGGAGACCTCGCAAGTCAGCCCGTAATGGCGGATGACCTCGCCCGTGTAGGCGTAGAGGTGCTTGGAGTCGGTCTTGAGGTTGATCCACCCGTCGGGCCGGAGCAGGCGGGCGTAACAGGCCAGGTAGAGCGGCGAGGTGAGACGTTTCTTGGCCCGCCGGGTCTTGAGCTGCGGATCGGGGAAGGTGATCCAGATTTCGGACACTTCGTTTTCGGCGAACAGCGCGTCGATGAACTCGATGCGTGTGCGCAGGAAGCCTACGTTGTGCATCCTGCGGTCCGTGGCGGTCTTCGCGCCGCGCCACATGCGTGCGCCCTTGATGTCGATGCCGATGTAGTTGCGCTGCGGGTCGCGCTGAGCCAGCGCGACGGTGTATTCGCCCTTGCCGCAGCCCAGTTCCAGTACGATGGGATTGTCGTTGCGGAAGAAATCACGGTTCCAGTTCCCTTTCAGCGGGTGGTCGCGGTGGAACACCTCGTCGAATTCGGGTTGCACGAAACATTCGAAAGTCAGGTTCTCGCGGAACCTGCGGAGCTTGTCTTTGCCCATAGTGGTCTGTTGTTCCGCCGGACTGCGGGGCCGGCAGGACGGTAATGTGTTTTCGGTTATCTGCTTTGCTGCAGGTCGACGCCGACGGCTTCGACCCCGCGGACGGGGCGGACCGGCGTGACCGAGCAGCGGTAGTCGCCGTGCTGCGTGAGGCGGATTCGGCGGCGGTAGGGGATCGCTGCCTCGCGCATCAGGGCCGCGGGACCTTTCGGGTGCGGGATGACGAGCAGGAACCACTCCCCGAAGCGGAGCGAATCGGGGGTTACGGTGGCGATGCGGACCGTCAACGTGTCCTCCGCGAAGCGGTCGTTGCAGCGCAGGAAGATCACGGCGTCGCGCAGCGACACGGTGTCTGCGTTCGGCAGGCGGATTTCGGCCCGCGAGTCCCACCGGGCGGGGTTGACGTCGGTGACCGCCGACTGGTGGGGCGAGACGCAGCTTCCGGCCAGAAGCGCGGCCGCCACGGCCGCGATATGCCCTGCCGAGCGTTTCACCGCGCTATTGGTTTTGATGCGTTCCGCCGTTATTGCCGCCTTCGCTGCCGCCTCCGTTGCCGTTATTGCCGGCCGGGGCGTTTCCGCCGTTGTTTCCGTTTCCGTTTCCGCGGCGGCGGTTGCGGTTGTTGCGGCTGCGGTTTCCGCCCTCGCGGCCGCCTCCGTTGTTTTCACGGGGTTCGCGGCCGTTGTTCTCGCGGCCGTTGTTTTCGCCTCGGTTATTGTCGCCGCGGCCGTTGCCGTTGTGCGGACGCTCGCCGTTGCCGCCGTTCTGACGCTCCCCTCCGTTGCCTCCGTTGCCTCCGTTGCGCGGACGGTCGTTGCGGCGCGGCTGCCTGTCGGGACGGCCGGGCTGTCCTTCACGCGGCTGGCGGGTCTCTCCGCCGGACTCCTGCGGCGTCTGTCCGTTCTGCCCTGCGGGGCGTCCCTGCTCGCCGCGGCCCTTGTTGTTGCGGCCGCCGCGCTTGCGGCGTTTGGCCTGGTCGAAGCGGGTGATGCTGTCCTCCTCCGAACGGTAGGTCGGCTCCTCGATCTCCGGGCGGATGTCGTCGGCGTCCTGCAACCGTTCGACCTTCTTGCCCTGGCGGTTCAGCGCCATGATCTCCCGCACGCGCGAAACGGGCAGTGTGGTGACGTTGGCCATCGCCTCCTTCGACGAAGAGAAGGTCATCGTTCCGGCCAGCACGTCGCTCTTGACGCAGAACCATTCGCCTTCGGCGGCCTGGAGCGGTTCGCGCAGGCGCGGGAACTCCTTGCGGGCGTCGACATAGGTGTCGTATTCGTACATCATGCAGCACTTGAGCTTCGAGCACTGCCCGGCCAGCTTCTGGGGGTTGAGCGAAATGTCCTGCACGCGCGCGGCTCCGGTCGTGACGCTCGAAAAGCTCGACATCCACGACGCGCAGCACAGTTCGCGGCCGCAGGCGCCCAGTCCGCCGATGCGTCCGGCCTCCTGGCGGGCGCCGATCTGCTTCATCTCGATGCGGATGTGGAACCGTTCGGCGAAGACCTTGATCAGTTCGCGGAAGTCCACGCGCTCGTCGGCGATGTAGTAGAAGATGGCCTTGATCTTGTCGCCCTGATACTCCACGTCGCCGATTTTCATGTTCAGGCCCATGTCGGCGGCGATCTGCCGCGAGGCGATCATCGTCTCGTGCTCCAGCGCGATGGCCTCCTGCCACTTTTCGATGTCGTAGGGTTTGGCCTTGCGGTAGATCTTCTTGTATTCGCCGTTGTAGGGGTTGAATCCCGTGCGGCGCATCTGGCGCGCCACCAGGTCGCCCGTGAGCGACACGACGCCGATGTCGTGGCCCGGCGACGCTTCGACGGCCACGATGTCGCCCCGTTTGAGGTCGAGGTTGTTGACGTTCTGGTAGAACGAACGGCGGGTGTTCTTGAAACGCACCTCGACGATGTCGCTCGGCATGTTGACCGGGTACTCGTCGAGCCAGGCCGTTTCGTGGAGCTTGAAGCACCCGTCGCAGAGTTTGGCTTCCGGCTCCGAGCCGCAGTTGCAAAAGGCGCACCCGCGGCCCACTTCGGGTTTGCAGGCACCCGTATGTCGTTTTTCGGTATCCATGATTGGGTATAATTTGCGTAAAGATACAAAATAATTCACAATTCAGAATTCAGAATTCACAATTTTGGCTTATTCGGGAACTATGCCTGCAAACTGAATTTATGAATTGAGAATTGTGGATTGTGAATTCCCGTTTGCATGCAAACGGCTGATGCTGCGGCGGATGCGCAGGATCATCATCACGGCTGCGGCCGACAGTCCGAACGAGAAGCCCAGGAAAAGCCCCGAAGGACCCATGCCCATCGTGAAACCGAACAGGTAGCCCGCCGGGAGGTTCAGCAGCCAGTAGGAGACGAAGGCGATCGGCATGATGATCTTCACGTCCTGAATGCCCCGCAGGATACCCACCGAGACGTTCTGGATGCCGTCCGACAGTTGGTAGAGCGCAGCGAAGACCATCAGGTTCGAGGCGATGGCGATCACCTCGGCGTTGGTGGTGAAGAAGGTCGGGATCACGTTGCGCATCGTGATGAAAACCAGCGCTGCGAGGGCGTTCCACGCCAGCACGAGGTGGTACGACGCCTTGGCCGCGAGCGACAGCTGGCCGATGTCGCGCGCGCCGTAGCAGTGCGACACGCGGATGGTGGTGGCCGCGCCGATCGACATGACGATCATAAAGGCGCAGTTGCCGATGGTCGTGGCGATCTGGTTGGCGCTCATCGTCTCCTTGTTGAACCACCCCATCATAATTCCCGTGCCGACGAAGGCCGAGGCTTCGAGGAACATCTGCATCGAGATCGGCAGGCCCATGTGCAGCAGTTGTCTGACCGACGCCCACGAGTAGTTGCGCGGCGAAAAGCCTTCGAGATAGACGCGGTATTTGCTGCGGCTGTAAAAGTAGCCGATCATCAGCATCGGGGCGATGATGCGCGACATCAGCGTGCCCAGGCCCGCGCCCTCGGCGCCCATCTCGGGAAATCCGTAGCGGCCGTAGATGAACACCCAGTTGAAGCCGATGTTCGCGAGGTTGGCCGCGATCGTGACGAACATCTCGACCTTCGTGTTGCCCACGCCTTCGAGGAACTGCTTGAAGGTGAAGAACAGCATGATGAACGGTATGCTCCACACCAGCATCCTGTAATAGGGGATGGCCATGTCGACCACTTCGGCGGGCTGGCCGAGGTGGTACATCAGCGGGATGACGGCGTACTGCACGGCGGCCATCGCCACGCCCAGCAGTCCGTAGAAGAGAATGCCGTTCTGGAGCAGTCCCGACGATTTCTCGCGGTCGCCCTGCGCGTAGAGTTCGCCCACGAGAGGCGTCATGCCCAGTGCGATGCCGATGGCGGCGATGAAGAGGATGAAGAAGACGGCGCCGCCGAACGACACGGCGGCCAGCGGCGTGGGGTCGCTGCCTCCGTAGCGGCCGACCATCAGGTTGTCGGCGACCTGCGTGAGGATCTGCCCCAGCTGTGTCAGCACCACGGGCAGCGCCAGCCGCAGGTTGGCTTTGTATTGCTCTTTGTATGTTGCGAAACTGTACATTCGATTCGGGTATTGAGGTGCAAAGATAGCCATTTCCGCCGGGATTGCAATTCACAAACCCCTCCCGGGGCGGAAAAAGCGCCGGAAGGGGCTGCGAAAGTGCCCGCGGTGCGGATCAGTAGGGCAGTTCGATGCGGATGCAGCAGCCCCCGCTGTATTCGGGGCAGACGCGGATGTCGCCCCCGAGGCGGGTGACGATCAGGCGGCAGAGGTAAAGCCCGATGCCCGAACCGGGTTTGAAGGGGTCGACCTTGGTGAAGCGTTCGAACACCCACTCCTGCTTTTCGGGCGGGATGCCGATGCCCGTGTCGCTGACGCTGATTTGCAACGTGCGCCGGGGCTCGTCGTTGCGGCAACGGAGCGTGATGCGTCCTGCGGCGGTGAACTTGGCGGCGTTATGCAGCAGGTTGTCGACGACGCGCGTCAGGTAGAAGGCATTGGTGGGTATCTCGATCTCCGTTCCCGCTTCGTTGACGTATTCGACCGCCGGATTGTCGCCGAGCTGCTTTTGCAGCTCCAGCCGTTCGGCGCAGAGCAGGCGGATGTCGGTCTGGGCGACCGGGAGCGGGCTTTCGGAACTGACGAGCTGCGAGAGTTCGAGCATGTTCTCCAGCAGGGCGGTCAGGGCCGTGGTGCTCTTCCAGATCTCGGCCTGAAAAGCCTGCCGGGCCGCAGGCTTCTGTTCCGTGAGCAGCAGTTCGGAGAAGCCGTTGATGGCGTTCAGCGGCGTGCGTATCTCGTGGCACATCGAGTTGATGAAGGCGGTCTTCATTTTTTCGCTCTCCTGGGCGCGGCGGCTTTGGCGCTGCGCCTCTTCGCTGGCTGCCATGAACTGCGTGCGCGCCAGCTTCAGCCGCCGGACCATCGCCTGCTGGTAGGCGGCCCAGCCGGCGAGCAGCAGCACGATGCCGCCGGCGACAAGCAGGAAGAGTTTGTTGCGGTCGGCCAGCCGGGACTTTTCGAGTTCGAGGCGGTTGACGTCGTAGAGCGCCTGCATCTCGGCCAGCTTGCTCTGCGCCTGGTCCATGCGGCTGTGGTAGCGGAAGTCGTTGCCTTTCCGCATGGCTTCGAGGGCTTTTGCGTAATCGCCCGCCTTTTCATACAGGTGCGACTGCGCTATGTAGATGGAGCCGAGATCCGCCTTTTTGCCGGTCTCGGCGTAGTGGGTCAGCAGCGAATCCATGTAGGCCGTGCTCCGCTCGTAGTCGCCCCTGTCCCGGTAATAACGGGCGCTGGTGTTGTATATCTCCTCGCGGTCGCCGCGCCCGCGCGCCAGCTCCATGCATTTGTCGTAGTAGCCGTCCACCTCCTCCCGGGTGAGGAGGCCGCCCAGGAAGACCATCTTGCCGTAGGACCGCATCAGGTATTCCGCCGAGTCGCGGCGGGGCGTTCGAAACGTTTGTCGGCAGCCACCCACGCGCGGTGCAGGTCGATGCACCGGCCGATCTGACCGGCGGCGCGCGGATCGTCGGCGTAGAGATAGATGTCTGCAAGTTCCTCGCGGCAGAGTTTTTCGAAGTGAACGCGTTCCTCCAGCGGGTATTTTTCGAGCTTGGCGAGAGCCTGCTCCACATAGGGGATGGCCTGGGGAATGTTGCCGTAGGCTTCGGTGGCGATCGACGAATAGTCGATGGAGAGTCCCGTGAGGAATTCCCATTCGATCTCCTCCTCGGGGGTGAGGCTGCCCGGTTGCCGCTCGCGGAACTCCGCCTGCGCGCGGTCGATCGCCTCGAACGAGTTGGCCACCGACATCTGCTTCCAGAGCCAGAAGGCGTTGAGCGATGCACGGAACAGCGCGAAGCGGCGGTCGGGCAGGAGGCTGTCCGCAAGGCGGACGTACTCCAAAGCCCGTTCGGGCTGCTTCGCCGAGAATCCCTGCACGAGCCGGTCCAGCGCCTCCCGGCATCCGTAGTCGTCTCCGGCTCCGGCGGCTTCGGTGAGTGCGGCTTCCCAGTAGAGGGCGGCGAGCGCCGTGCTGTCGGCGCAGAGGTCGGCCAGCCGGACATAGGTCTGCTCCCGTTCGGCGGGCGTGCGCGCCCGGGACAGCGCTGCGGACAGGCTGTCGGCTTCAGTGGTTGCTGCGAACGCCGTCGTCGCGGCGCAGAGGGTTATAAACAAGGCCCCGGAGAGGGTTTTCAGAGAAATCGGACGCATTTGGTTTCTCTGAAGAGGTATGAAATATTCGCACAAATTTAGGAAAAATGGAAAATATCGCATCCTTTCCTGCCGGAAAAATGCGAAAAGGGGCCGGGAAACGATCCCGGTCCCTCTCTGCGAGCGGTCGGTTATGCCACGCGCAGTTTTACGCCGCGGCCCTTGTCCGACTCCACGATCACGGTGTCGCCCTCGTGGAGCTTGCCGTCGATGATCAGCGTCGAGAGCGGTTCCTCGACGTTGTCCATCAGCGTCCGCTTGAGCGAACGCACGCCGTAGCGCGACTCGTAGCCCATGGCCGCCAGCCGGCGTTTGGCCCCTTCGGTGATCTTCACCTTGTAGCCCAGCCTGCCCGTGCGGGCCATCAGCCCCTGCAATTCCAGGTCGACGATCCGTTCCACGTCGGCGATCTCCAGCGTGCGGAACAGCACGATGTCGTCGATGCGGTTGAGGAACTCCGGGGCGAAGGTGTGCTCCAGAGCCTTGCAGTACTCGCTCTGGGGCGTCCGGTCGGCCACGGCGCTCTTCGAGGTGGTGCTGTAACCCACCTGCACCGATTTCCGGACCACGGCCCGCGAACCCACGTTCGAGGTCATAATGATGATCGTGTTCCGGAAGTCGACCTTGCGTCCCGAGCCGTCGGTGAGGTGTCCTTCGTCGAAGATCTGCAACATGGCGTTGAAGACCTCGGGATGGGCCTTCTCGATCTCGTCGAAGAGCACCACGGCGTAGGGCTGACGACGCACGGCCTCCGTTAACTGGCCTCCTTCGCCGTAACCGACGTATCCCGGGGGCGAGCCGATCAGGCGCGCCACGTTGTGTTTTTCGCCGTATTCGCTCATGTCGATCCGGATCAGCCCGCGGCGCTCGTCGAACAGCCATTTCGACACCTCCTTGGCCAGCAGCGTCTTGCCGACGCCCGTGGGCCCGACGAAGAGGAAGACGCCGATGGGGCGGTTTTCGTCCTTCAGTCCGGCGCGCGAACGGCGGATGGTGCGCGAAATCTTCTCCACGGCCTCCTGCTGTCCCACGACGCGCTTGGCGAGGTGTTCGCGCAGGGTTTGCAGACGGATCATCTCGCCGTCCGAGACGCGCTCCGCAGGGATGCCCGTCATGGCGGTAATCACCTCCTGGATATGCCTTGCGGTGATCTCCACGGGATTGCTTTCGAGCGAGCGCTTCCATTCGGCGCGGCTCTCGCCCAGCTTCGAGCGCAGCGCGATTTCCCGCATGCGCGCCGAGGCGGCCTTCTCGTAGACCAGCGCTTCGACCGCTTCGCGGCGTTCGCGCCTGGCGTCGCTGAGCGCCGTCTTCATGGCCCGCAGCTCCTCCGGTTCGCGTGCCGATTGCAGGTGCGCCCGCGAGCCGGCCTCGTCCAGCGCGTCGATGGCCTTGTCGGGGAAATAGCGGTCGGTGACGTAACGCCCGGTGAGCGTCACGCAGGCCTGCAACGCCTCCTCGGTGTAGTGCACCTTGTGGTGGCGCTCGTAGTGGGGCGCGATGTTGCGCAGGATCTGGAGCGTCTGCTCGGGTGTCGTCGGCTCGATCACCACCTTCTGGAAGCGGCGTTCGAGGGCCGAGTCGGTCTCGATGTTCTCGCGGTACTCGTCGAGCGTCGTGGCGCCGATGGTTTGCAGTTCGCCGCGCGCGAGGGCCGGTTTGAGGATGTTGGCCGTGTCGAGGCTGCCCTGCGTGGAGCCGGCGCCCACGATGGTGTGTATCTCGTCGATGAAGATGATCGTGTCCTTGGCTTTGCGCAGTTCGTCCAGAAGCTGCTGCATGCGCTCCTCGAACTCGCCGCGGAACTTCGTGCCCGCCACGAGCGACGAGACGTCGAGCGAGAAGAGCGTTTTGTCGGCGATGGTGTAGGGCACTTCGCCGCGCGCGATGCGCAGCGCCAGCCCTTCGACGATGGCGCTCTTGCCCACGCCGGCCTCGCCGATCAGGATCGGGTTGTTTTTCTTGCGGCGCGAGAGGATCTGCACCACGCGTTCGATCTCCTGCTCGCGGCCTATGATCGGGTCGATCTTCCCCTCGCGGGCCAGCCGCGTAAGGTTCACGCCGAACTTGTCCAGCAGGTGGGCCGGGCCTTTCTCCTCGTTCCTGTTCTCCTCGCCGAAGTCGAGCATGTGAACCTGCACTTCGGTGCGGAAGTCGTCGCCCACGGCGAATTTTTGCAGGTCTCCCGACACGCTGTCGGCCGTCACGCCGTACATCTCCAGTACGCGCGCGGTCGCCGTCGAACGGTCGCTGATGATGGCCAGCAGCGCGTGGGCCGTCGACACGCTCCGGGCGACGCCCGGCATTACGAGCAGTTCCTCGGTGAAGTCGCGGTAATACTCCTCGGGCGACCGGGTCTCCTGCTGTTTGGCGCTGATTACCTCGCGTTCGATGCGCAGGCGCACCTGATAAAGCTCCCAGTCCTTGAGCCGGGAGGATAAAAGCTGGTAGGCGAGCGACCCCTCTTCGCGGAGCAGTTCCAGCGTGAGGAAGTCCTTGAGCGAATGCGTCATTCCCGCCTTCGTCGTGTTGAATGCCGAACGGGCGATGATGCCCTCCAACGTTTTCGAAATTTTTGGTTGCATGTTGCGTCGTCGTTATGAATTCGCCATACTAACGAGAGCGCGTATGTGATTATTATGCGGCCGTTTTTGTTTAGTGTCTGAACTTTGGTGGCTGACGCAGAGGCCTTTCCGTCGGACGGGCATTTTCGGAGCAGCCCCAAGGCATCGGGTTTACCGGCTGACTTCCAATATCTTGCGGGCTTTATCGGAGTGTTTCCGGACGGAAATGTATAGAATCGGCTTTTTTATGACGCGACTTGCCGGAATGTTTCGGATATTTCGCTGACGATCACCGAAATCCGCCCGGAATGCATTTCCGGCCTTTTGGGGTATAAAATTTTATTTCGGGTGATTTTGTGACGGAAAAGGCTCTCCCGGACAGTCGGTTTTAGCTCTCCGCCCGCCGGGTTTTCAGTTGCGGGGCCACTCGCCGACCTCCATGTCGCGCATCTCCGCGCCGTCGATCGTAAGGCGTACGGCCGTGCGGACCTTGTGGAAGCCGAACTCCCCGGCGGCTCCGGGGTTGACATGGAGCAGGTCGTAGACGGGATCGTAGATGACTTTGAGGATGTGGGAATGCCCGGCGATGAAGAGTTTCGGGTGCACGGACTGGATTTTCTGCACGGCGCGCGGGTCGTAATGGCGGGGATAACCTCCGATGTGGGTCATCAGCACCTGCACCCGCTCGCACTCGAAGGCCTGGAACGCGGGATAGACGCGGCGGGTCATGCCGCCGTCGATGTTGCCGCTCACGGCGCGGAGCGGCTTGAATGCGGCGATCCGGTCGGCCAGCTCGATCGAGCCGATGTCGCCCGCATGCCAGATTTCGTCCACGTCTTTCAGAAATTCGCGGAGCGTGTCGTCGAAGGTTCCGTGGGTGTCGGATATAATGCCGATGCGTTTCATTGGTACTTGTCTTTCCACAGCTGCGCCATCCGTTCGGCGATTTTGGCCTCGGCGGCGTTCTGCGTGTCGGGTTCGTAGAACTTCGTGCCCGAAAGGCTCTCGGGCAGGAACTCCTGCTCGGCGAAGTGTCCGGCGTAGTCGTGGGCGTATTTATAGCCCTTGCCGTAGCCCGCCTTGTCCATCAGGCGGGTCGGGGCGTTGCGCAGGTGCAGCGGCACGGGACGGTTCGTGGTGTCGCGCTCGACCAGCGACATCGCCTTGTTGATGGCCATGTAGGCCGAATTGCTCTTGGGGCTGGTGGCCAGGTAGATCGTCGTCTCGGCCAGCGTGATGCGCGCCTCGGGCATGCCGATCTTGTGCACCGTGTCGAAGCAGGCGTTGGCCAGCAGCAGGGCGTTGGGATTGGCCAGCCCGATGTCCTCCGAGGCCAGGATCACCAGACGCCGGGCCAGGAACCGCGGCTCCTCGCCCCCGGCCAGCATCCGCGCCAGGTAGTAGATCGCGGCGTTGGGGTCGCTGCCCCGGACCGATTTGATGAAGGCCGAAATGACATCGTAGTGCTGTTCGCCGTTCTTGTCGTAGAGGGCGATGTTCTGCTGGAGGCAGTCGGTGACGTACCGGTCGGTGATCGTCACCTTGCCGTCGGTGGCCCCGACGACGATTTCGAGGATGTTGAGCAGCTTGCGCGCGTCGCCGCCCGAGAAGCGGAACAGCGCGCCGGTTTCCGTGACCTCGATGTCGCGCTCTTTCAGCTCGGTGTCGGTCGTCAGGGCACGGTCGAGCAGCACTTGCAGGTCCTTGTCTTCGAGCGACTTGAGGATGTAGACCTGACAGCGGCTCAAGAGCGGCGAGATCACCTCGAACGAGGGGTTTTCGGTCGTCGCGCCGATGAGCGTGAAGACGCCCTGCTCGACGGCCCCTAACAGCGAATCCTGCTGCGACTTGTTGAAACGGTGGATTTCGTCGATGAACAGCAGCGGGGCCTTCTGGTCGAAGAACCGCTGCTTGCGCGCCGACTCGATCACCTCGCGCACGTCCTTCACGCCCGACGTGACGGCCGAGAGGGTGAAGAACGGGCGTTCCAACTGCGTGGCGACGATCTTCGCCAGCGTGGTCTTGCCCACGCCCGGAGGTCCCCAGAGGATGAACGACGGGACGTTGCCCGTCTCGAAGAACTTGCGGAACACCCCGTTTTTGCCCACGAGGTGCTCCTGCCCGATGTATTCGTCTATCGTGCGGGGGCGCAGTCGTTCGGCTAAAGGAATGTTCGGCATGGCATGTTCGATTTATTAGGAACAAAGATAGGAAATTTTCAAAAAATAATCCTATATTTGTCGAACATACTGACAAACACGGAAAGTGTAAGTCTGTTCCCGAATCGTGAACGTAGGAAATTCATTGCAGCGCGGAATAGGCAAACATCTTGCTGCGTCGTATCCGTATTCTGCGGGTATAGGCGTGGGGGTTGTTGCTTATTTTGGCTGCAAAGGTATCCTACGACCTGCGATTCTGAAATGGGCTTCGGCACCACGCTTTCTTTTTTGTTTATGCCGCCGGGGTGCAGGTGGATGAAAAGCCTCGATTATGAAAAAGTTATTGCTGACGATTTGCACCTCGTTGTTTTGTGTGCTGTCCTATGCGCAAACTGAACATTTGACGTTCAAAGGTCTGCCGATAGATGGCAACAAACAGGAGTTTGTGAAAGAATTAAAGCGTTGCGGATATATTGTAGAGCTTGGCTCTGATGATTGTTTGTCAGGAGAATTTGTGGGACGGGCTTGTTTGGTTATTATTCACTCTACTCCGCGTACTGACATTGTATGTGGTGTTACTGTGATTTTTGAGCAGGTTTATGATGCATGGAGCCAGATTAAATCAGCATATGAAAACTTGGTGTGGTTTTATTCAAAAAAATATGGTGATCCTATTTTAGACAAGAAAGAGTTTACAGGAACTTGGAAAGACGGTGATGGTCATGAGCTATTTGCCTTAAAACATGATCAATGTATTTATAAAACGGATTTTTCATACATTAAGGATGATGTTCTTATTGGATATGTTATGATAGAAATGACGAATACTTGTCGTATCGTTATAAACTATTATGATACTGCAAATGTTGCGTTAATGAGAAAAGAACAGGTACAGGACATCTAAAAACAGAGAGCGATTCATATTTTGAAATCGCTCTCTGTTTTCTTTAATTACTCCTCCGGCTTCCGCAGCTCCAGATACAGTTCGTCGAGCTGCGACTGGTCGATGTAGCCCGGGGCGTCGAGCATCATGTCGCGGCCGGCGTTGTTCTTCGGGAAGGCGATGTAGTCGCGGATCGACTCCGAGCCGCCGAACAAAGAGCACAGACGGTCGAAACCGAACGCAAGGCCGCCGTGAGGGGGCGCGCCGTACTTGAAGGCGTTCATCAGGAAGCCGAAGCGCTTCTGCGCCTCCTCGGGCGTGAAGCCCAGCAGTTCGAACATCTTCTCCTGCAACTTCGAGTCGTGGATACGGATCGAACCGCCGCCGATCTCCGTGCCGTTGCAGACGAAGTCGTAGGCGTTGGCGCGCACGCGGCCCGGGTCGCTGTCGAGGTATTGCACATCCTCGAGCTTGGGCGAGGTGAAGGGGTGGTGCACGGCGTAGTAACGCTGCGTCTCGTCGTCCCACTCGAACAGCGGGAAGTCCACCACCCACAGCGGGGCGAACTTCTGCGGGTCGCGCAGCCCCAGCTGCTGGGCCACTTCGAGGCGCAGGGCGCACAGCTGCGTCAGCGTCTTGAACTTCTTGCCGCAGAGGATGAAGACCATGTCCCCGGCCACAGCGCCGCAGCGCTCGGCCATGGCGCGCACCTCCTCGGGGGAGTAGAACTTGTCGATCGACGACTTCACGCCGTCCTCCGCGACGCGAATCCAGACGAGGCCCTTGGCGCCGATCTGCTGCCGCTTGACGAACTCCGTCAGCGAGTCGATCTGCTTGCGGGTGTACGCGGCACAGCCCGTGGCGGCGAATCCGGTGATGTATTCGGCCTCGTCGAATACGCTGAAGCCGTGCCCCTTGGCGAGGTCGGTGATCTCCGCGAACTCCATGCCGAAGCGCAGGTCGGGTTTGTCCGAACCGTATTTCTCCATCGCCTCGATCCACGGCATGCGGCGCAGCGGCTCGGTCAGCTCGATTCCCATCACATGCCTGAACATGTGCTTGGCCCAGCGCTCGAAGATTTCGAGCACGTCCTCCTGCTCGACGAACGACATTTCGCAGTCGATCTGCGTGAACTCGGGCTGGCGGTCGGCGCGCAGGTCCTCGTCGCGGAAGCAGCGCACGATCTGGAAATACTTGTCGTAGCCGGCGACCATCAGCAGCTGCTTGAGCGTCTGCGGCGATTGGGGCAGGGCGTAGAACTGGTTGGGCGACATGCGGCTCGGCACGACGAAGTCGCGCGCTCCTTCGGGCGTCGAACCCACCAGGCAGGGGGTTTCGATCTCGAGGAATCCCTCGTCGGAGAGGAAGCGGCGGATCTCCTGGGCCATCTTGTGGCGCAGAATCATGTTGCGTTGCAGGGGCGGACGCCGCAGGTCGAGGTAGCGGTACTTCATGCGCAGGTCGTCGCCGCCGTCCGAGACCTCTTCGATGGTGAAGGGGGGCACTTCGGCTTCGTGCAGGATGGCCACCTTCTCGGCCGTGACCTCGATGTCGCCCGTCGGCATTTTGGGGTTTTTCGACTGCCGCTCGACGACTTTGCCGACGACCTGGATGACCCATTCGCGGCCCACGCGGCAGACCGTTTCGCGCGCCTCGGCGGGGGAGTGTTCCTCGACGACGATCTGGGTGATGCCGTAACGGTCCCTCAAGTCGATGAAGGTCATGGCGCCGAGGTTCCTCACTTTCTGCACCCATCCGGCCAGGGTGACGGTTTGGTTGACGTTGCAGGCCCGGAGGCAGCCGCAGGTATGGGTTCTGTACATGGCGATATGTTATGTTTAGTCGTTACGATCCGCAAAGTTAACTAAAATTCATAATTCATAATTCATAATTCATAATTAAATGACAGGATGCCTTGTTAAAACCTTTGTGTGTGAAGAACGCCGCCGCCGGAATTGCAGCGAGGCGGATGAAACGGCGGATATGCAGGGAAAAGAGCGAAAAGAGATGCGGAATCCCCGAAACGAACCTCCCGGGACCGGGCGTCGTTTCGGGGATTTGTTGGGCGGCCCGGATTTCGGACAGCCGTTTCTGACCGATGATTACTCCACCGCTTTGAGTTCGAGTACGCGGCTCGCATATTCCTTGCCCACCGTGAATTCGAGTCCGTTCTCCATCAGGAACGCGCCGCTGAAGGTCTTGCCGTCCTGCGGGACCGGCTTCCCGTCGACGTTCAGTTCGGTGATCCGGTAGCGTTTGCCGGGGTCGAGACCCGCCATGCGGAAGGCCGGCGACGGCATGTTGAGGAAGTGCTCCAGCTTGTAGACGAACCAGACGGCGCGGTCCTTTTCGGGTGCGACGTACATCAGCGATGCATAGCCTGTCTTGTCGTAGGGCGAGATCAGCCGGTAGAGGTCGCCCTGCTGCACGATGGGACGGATCTCCTTGTAGTCGGCGATCGCCCTGCGTGCGAACTCCTTCTCTTTGCCGGTCATCTTTGAGGGTTGCAGTTCCAGCCCCAGGCGTCCCGACATGGCCACGTCGAAGCGCAGTTTGAGCGGAACGTTGCGGCCCGTCTGGTGGTTGGGCGAGGCGCTCACGTGCGAGGCCATCGCCACGGCGGGATAGAAGTTCGACACGCCCCATTGCATGTAGATGCGTTGCAGGGCGTCGGTGTTGTCCGAGGTCCAGAATTCATCGTAGTAGGGCAGGACGCCATAGTTGACCCGTCCGCCGCCGCTGGCGCACGACTGCATCACCAGACGGGGATATTTCTCCCGGATGCGCCGCAGCACCTTGTCCATGCCGCGGTGGTACTCGATGTAGAGGTGCGATTGCCGGTCGGCCGGCAGGAAGGTCGAGCCGTAGTTGTAGAGCGTCATGTTGTCGTCCCACTTGATGTAGGCGATGTCGGGATGCGCGGTCATCAGACGGTCGACCACGCCGAAGACGAACTCCTGCACCGCGGGGTTCGACAGATCGAGCACCTGCTGCGTGCCGCCGCGGCCCTTGCGGTTTTCGCGGTAGGGCTGCTGGATCACCCAGTCGGGATGCTTCTCATAGAGTTCGCTCCGGGTGTTGGTCATCTCGGGTTCGATCCAGATGCCGAACTTCACGCCGTGTTTGCGGGCCGACTCGGTCAGTCCCTCGATGCCCTGCGGCAGTTTCTCGCGGCAGACCGTCCAGTCTCCGAGGCTCGTCTCGCCGTTGTTGCGCGGGTATTTGTCGCCGAACCAGCCGTCGTCCATCACGAACAGTTCGCCGCCCAGGTCCGCCAGGTCGGCCATCATCCGGTCCATGCCCTCCTGGTTGACCTTGAAATAGACGCCCTCCCACGAGTTGAGCAGCACGTCGCGAAGCTCGGTTCCGTGGTTGAGCCGGTGGAGGCGCGCCCATCGGTGGATGTTGCGGCTCACGCCGCTCTTGCCCTCGTCGCTGAACGTGAAGGCGAATACCGGGGTCGTGAAGACCTCGCGGGGTTGCAGCGTGTATTGCGACTGCTCCTCGTTGATGCCCGCGAAGAGGTGCGTGGTGTGGGTGTTGTCGTTGTCCAGGGCGATGCGGTAGTTGCCGGCCCAGGCCAGCGTGCCGCCGATGACGCGGCCCGTCAACTCCCGGGGGCGTCCGTCGAGCGAGATCATCAGCGAGGGGTTGTCGCGCTGCGTGTTGCGCACGCCGTCCTTGTTCTTGAGCACCTTCATGCCGTCGGTCAGCGGCTCTTCGTGGAGGTAGCACTCCGCGCCCCATGTGCCGTGGAAATGCGTCAGCCACGTGTCGCCCCGGCGGACGGGCATGTAGGCCGATGCGAACCGGTAGAGCGTCACGGGTTTCTTCTCCGTGTGGCTGATCTCGGTCCACGTCTCGATCACCTCGCAGTCGTCGTAGGTCTTGTAGAAGAGCGTCACGAAAAACGGGTAGTGCTTGTCCTTCATGGCGATGGCGGTGGTTTCGGAGCCGTCCCTGCGGTCGCGCGACACCGACTCGACCGCCAGTTCGAGCGACATCGAACCGTCGCCGTGCGTCGCCTGAATGGCTACCTCGCGGTAACACTGGGCGCCGAACTGCGGGTAGGCCGCATCGCCGAACGCCGCTCCGCTGGCGAGGATGTCGTCGGGCGAGGCGACGCGCGCTCCGAAATACTGGAACAGAGGGGTTTTGCCTTTTTCTGCCGTCAGCAGCAGCGAGGAATTCCGGGTCGAGAGCAGGATGTTTTCCGCCCGGAGCATGCCGCCGGACAGCAACGCAGCGCCGGCCCATGCCAATACCAAAAGTTTCTTCATTGCAGGGTTGTCGTATAAGGTTGATTTCGGATATAAAACTAATAAAAAAACGCGGATTCCGCAAAGAACGCAGGCCGGACAATCGTCCGGCCTGCGAATCCAGAAATCCGAAACGGAGCCTCCGCGGTTATTTCGGGGCTGTGACGAACGGTGTCTCCAGCAGTTTTTTCAGCGTGGCGGGGTTGTCGGTGGTGATGTAGTCGACACCCAGCGCGATGCAGGCCATCATGTCGGCCGTCGAATTGACCGTCCAGGCGTTGACCTCGATTCCGCCGGCGTGGGCTTCCGTCACCCACTCGGGTTTTTTCGAAAGCACGGTCGAATACTGGTAGTCGATGCCCGAGAGCTTGTCCGCCGCGACTTCGGCCGGAGCCTTGTCGCCGCCCAGGTACTGTACGCCGGCCGCGGGCATGGCCGCCCGGAGCTGCTTGCAGACCTCGTAGTCGAAGGCGATGTAATCGACCCGCGTCTCCATCGACTTCGCCTTGACGGCGGCCACGACGGCGTTGACGGCCCGCGTGTTGCTTGCGGCCGAACTGTGGGTCTTGATTTCGCAGATCAGTTTCATCGAAGCGTCCTTGGCGCCCTGCTCCAGATAGGCGTCAAGCGTCGGCAATTTTTCGCCGTTGGCCAGCGTGAGGTCCCTGATCTGTGCATAGGCGCTCTCTTCGATCCGCAGGTCGCTGCCTGCCACCGTCGCGTTGTGGTTGATCACCGGCACGTCGTCGGCGGTGATCCAGACGTCGAACTCGGCGCCGTGGATGCCCAGTTTCTGGGCGTTGGTCAGGGCAGCGATCGAATTCTCGGTCGAATTCTCCACGCCGTCCTGATGCTGGCCGCGGTGCGCGATGATCCGGGGCATCGAGACGGAGGGATTGTCGCAGACGGTGAATTCGACCGTGCCGAGCGGGTATTGGCTGCCGTTGCGGACGAGCGCCATGAAATACCGGCCCGTTCCGGCGGGAATCCCCGCGGGGAGGGTCACTGCCAGCGACTGAAGGGTATTGTCGCCGGAGGCTTCGGTGAATGCGGCGTCGGCCGTGAACGCTGCGGTCACGTTGGCCGACGAGGTGAACTTCACCTTGTCGCCGGCTGCGAAACCGTTGCCGTAGACCGTATAGGTGTAGCCTGCGCCGATCTCGCACCTGGTCAGGTAGGTGAGGTTCGAGAGTGCGAATTCCACGGGCGTCTGGCCGGCGAACGCCGCATCCTGGTAGAGCAGGGCGATCTGGTCCCCGGTCAGCGCGTCGTCGAAGACGCGGGCCAGAACCACTTCGCCGTTCCATGCGTTGCCCATCGAGCCTACGGCCGAGTCGCCGCCCAGCGCGAACCACCGTGCGCCGTCCTTGGCGTGGATCAGTTCGCCCGGAGCGTCGGCCGTGCCCTTGAGTTGGCCGTCCACGTAGATATAGGCTTTCTCGGCGGTTTTGTCCCAGACGCCCACGACGTGGTAGTAGCGGCCCGGTTCGGGCGTCACGTCGCTCTGCGCCCAGCGCCACGTGCTTTTGCCCGTGGTGCTCACATTGGGCAGGAATGTGATGCAGGCCGGATGGCCTCCCTGGCCCTCCTTGCAGATCAGGAAACCCGTGCCGCCGGCTTCATGCGCCGAGAAGGGCTTGTACTCCTTCGTGCCGTCGTTGCGGTTCGAACGCAGGACGACCTCCAGCGTGTGGCCGTCGTCCAGACCCTGCTTGAACGTCTCGTTCGTGTAGTAGTCCACCCGGTAATAGGAATCCTTGCGGGAACCCTGCCCCGGGGTGTGCGTGTAGTTGGTCACGATGCGCTTGTAGACGTCGTGGTAATAGCAGGTCAGCGCCGTGCCGGGGTAGGAGAGCACCTCGTTCTTGAGCGGCGATACGTCCTCGGCCGTGCCGTCGGCGTGGAAGACAACGTCGAGCAGGTCGGCTTTCGGCGCTTCGGGCGGCACAGGTCCGGGTTCCTGCGTGATGGTGAACTCCTCGACCAGCGTGGGGTCCGAGACCGAGATGAACCGGACCACGCCGGAGCGCTCCCTGCTCACGGTGTTTTCCGGAATCAGAATCGCCAGCGTCATGCCGTCGACGGTGGGGTGGGTGAACCAGTCGGTCTTGCTCTGGTCTATCGCATAGGTCCATTTGCCGTCGGTCGTTACGGTGAACACGACCGTGCTCCCTTCGTAGGGGATGGTCCCGTTTTCGGGGGCGAGGTTGGACGCTACCGAGAACGCGACGTTTTTCCATTCGGCCGTCTCGTCGTCTTTGCACGACGGGCAGAGCGCCAGGGCGAAAGCCGTGAACAGAAAAAACGATAAAAAACCTTTTTTCATATTAGGAAGGTTATGTGGTTAATTTTTCAGTTGATTGATCCGGCCGGGTCATTGGTCGTTTTCAGGCTTCTCCGTCGCGGGGCGGACCGGGAAGATCAGCACCGTGGCGGCCGCCGCGTTCACCTCCGTGTCGGGACTGCCGACCGAAACGGGCAGCACGCAGCGACTGTCCGCCGTGATCGCCGAGACGTCGATCCGAATGCCGATCTTCGCGGTGTGGGCGTTGTTGTCGAGCCGCACGGCGGCGGTCGGGAGGTCGTAGCAGGCTTCGGGCATCAGCACGTAAGCCGTACCGTTGGCCTTGTTGTAGGCGGCCAGCGCTTCGGCGTCGACCGAGAGTGCGGCCGTCGAACCGCCTTCGTTGTAGCCGCTCCGGTAGATCCACACCTCGTAGTCGACCGCTGCGGCATCGGCCGTCAGGGCGACCTGTTGCAGGCCGTTTTTCGGGATCAGCACTTTCGAGCCGATGTCGTATCCGATCTCTTCGTTGTCGGAGCACCCGGCCAGGCAGGCTGCCGCCGACAGCGCGAGCGCTAAAAATAGCTTTTTCATGGTCGTTTCTTTTCGCTAATGGTAATAACCCGGATTCTGAACCAGCTGGCCGTTGATGTTGAGCTGCGAGTTGGGGATCGCCAGCCAGTAGTGTTTCGGCGTGGTGAAGATGCGCGTGTCGTTCTCCTTCATGTCGACCAGCTTGTAGAACTTCTCGGGCGTGTCGCCCTCGATGTTCCAGGCCTTCGGGATGGGGCGCAGGCACTCTTCGGCGATCTTCCAGCGGCGGATGTCGTGGAAACGGCGTCCCTCCATCAGGAACTCGATCGAACGCTCGCGGCGGATGATGTCGCGCAGCTTCTGGCCCGAGGGGATGCCGCCGGCCCTGCTCCACGACTCCTGGAACGTCGGAAGGCCGCAGCGCGAGCGGATCTTGTTCAGGCACTCGTAGCCGTAGTCGCTCAACGTGCCGTCGTACTCGAAGTCGGCTTCGGCGTAGCTTAAGTATAGCTCGGCGATGCGCATGTAGGGGAAGACGTAGCTCATGTAGGTGCTGACGGAGTAGTTTCCGCTTGAGTTGAGCGTCATCTTCGACTGTTCGTTGACCCATTTCTGGCAGAAATAACCGTTGTAGGACTGGTATTCGTTGTCGTAGCTGCCGGTGAAGCCCTGCGGCTCGCCCTTGTGCGCCTTGATGGTCATTTTGCCGCCGTTGAAGCGGTACGTGCCCCGGTCATAACCCACCGACGCATAGAAGCGCGGCTCCTTGTGGAGGTGCATCTCGACCGTCCCGGCCGCCTCGTTGTAGGCCAGCGGGTCGATGTCCTTCGTCTCGGGGTCGTCCTCCCACGGAAGTCCGTTCCGGGTGTAATACATCTGGACGGCCTCGAACGTCGGGCACAAATAGCCGCGGTAGGCGCCCGACACCTTCGTGTAGTTGTTGGCCAGGTGGCAGCCGAACTGCTTCTGCGTGTAGGTGATCGAGCCTGACTTGTTCAGGCTCATCAGGTACTCGTTCTGGTTCAAGAACTGTGTCGCGTTGCCGTCGCCGGTGAAGATGTAGGTGTAGTTGGCGCGCCCCAGTTCGAACGGGTCGGTCGTGCTGGTGCTTTTCGACACGGAGAGGCCCAGTTGGCGGTCGTCCATCGTGTAGGCTCCCGTTTCCTTCGAAGCCTCCACGCAGTCGATAGCCTCCTTGGCGGCGTCCATCGCGCGTTTCCACTTCTCGGCGTCGTAGGTCTGGTTGATCAGGTGCGTGCCGTCCTTGTTGACGAAATCGGCGTAGAATTCCGAATTGCCGTTCACCAGCGGCGATGCGGCGTAGAGCAGCAGGCGGGCGCGGTAGGCCAGCGCCGTGGCCTTGATGGCGCGGCCGTACGCGATGGGACCCCAGTAGTCGGGCAGCATGTCGGCGGCCTTGCGGAACTCCTCCTCGATGAAATTGACGCACTCGTCGTAGGTGCTGCGCGGCACGTTCACGCTGCTGGCCGGCGCATTCAGGTCGATCTCCTCCCGGGCCAGTACGATCGGACCGTAGTACTCCAGCAGGATCTGGTGCAGGTGGGCGATCAGGAAGTGCGCCTCGCCCGACCAGTAGCGCAGGTTGGCCTCCGAGATGTCGGGAACAGAACCTATGTTGTTCAGGAAGTTGTAGGCATAACGGATGCCTTCGTAGATGTTGTACGAGTAGTTGCCCGTCGGAAGTCCCGAGGTCGTTCCCCACATGTTGAAGTAGGTGTTCGTCGAGGACTCCTGCGAGGTGGCGTATACGAGGCTCTTCCACGAGAAATAACGCACCGATCCGTAGTAACTCGAAATCAGGTCGTCGCCGCCGCTCAGGTCGGGCATGGCCTGCGCATGGAACAGGTCGGGGCACTTGCCGTAGACCATGAAGAGCATCTTTTCGGCCTGGGCCTGGGTCTTGTAGATGTCGTCCTGCGTGGGACTGCCCTCGGGAACGACATCCAGGAAATCGCAGGATGCGGCCGCGAGAAGGAGGGCTAACGCCATTGCTATTTTTTTCATAACGGTATCTTCTTTTGGATTAGAATTGGTATTGAACGCCGATTTTCGCCGTCCGCTGCAACGGGTAGGACAGGCCGTGGCCGCCGCCCTTTTCGGGGTCCCAGTAGTCGAACGGGGAGATGACGAAGAGGTTGTTGCCCGACAGGTAGACGCGGAGTTTCTTGATGGTGTAGCCCAGCTCCACGGTTTTCAGGCGCAGGTATTTGGCGTCGTGGATGTAGAAGGTCGAACTCTGGGTGTTGTTGGAGCTTAACTGCGAGGTCAGGCGCGGATAGGCCGCGTCGGCGCGGTTGTTGTCCTCCGACCAGTGGTTGTCGGCGATGTACTGCGTGATGCCGTAGCCGAAGTGCGAGGCGTCGCAGAACGGGTGCATGTTGTACATCCGCAGCGATACGTTGGATGCGCCCTGGAACATGAACGAGAAGTCGAGCCTGCGCCACTTCACCGTCGCGCCGATGCCGTACTGGATTTCGGGAACGGTCGGGCTGCCGGCCGTCGTCACGTCGTTGCCGTCGACGATGCCGTCGCCGTTCAGGTCGCGGTACTTGATGTCGCCGACCGTGTAGTTGCCGAACCGCTGTTTGGGCGAGTTGTCGATCTCCTCCTGCGAGGTGAACAGCCCGTCGGCGACCAGCACGCCGGTGATGGCGTTGACCGGATGTCCCACGACCGACATGTAGTCGTACATCAGGTCGCCTTCATCCTTCTCGACCACTTCGTTGCGCGAGAAGGTGAACGTGCCGCGCAGGCTCAGCGACCAGTCCTTGTTGAACTGCTTGTTGTAGACGGCCGAAAGGTCGACGCCGTGCGATTTCACACGTCCGATATTGCCGTAGGGCGTAACGCCCAGCAGGCCCGTCGACGAAGGCAGCGAGGTGCGCCGCATGAAGATGCCCGTACGGTCTTCGGTGAAGTAGGCGGCTTCGATGTTCAGCGCGTTGAACAGTCCCAGTTCGAGACCGACGTCGAGTTTCTTGGCCTCCTCCCACGTCGCGTTGGGGTTGCCGTAGGTGGTGATCTTCGGGCCTTTGCCCTGGGAGTTCCAGTTGTAGTAGAATCCCGATTCTTCGCCCATGGCCACGATGGAGCGGTAGGGGAAGCGCTCGCCCAAGGCGTCGTTGCCCGCCAGACCGTACGATACGCGGATCTTCAGGTTGCTGACCGTCTTGCGGATGCCGTCCCAGAACGACTCGTTGGAGATCACCCAGCCGGCCGCCGCCGAGGGGAAGAAACCCCAGCGTTTGCCGGGAGCGAAGTTCTCCGAGCCGTTGTAGCCGAAACTGGCCTCGAACAGGTAGCGGTTGTCGAATCCGTAGGTCACGCGGCCCGCCATGCCCTGCTCGCGGTAGGGCAGCAGGTTCTCCTCGCTCGTGCCGGCGATGTTGTTCTTCTTCTCGTTCATGCGGTAGACGAACATGGCTCCCACGTCGTGTTTGCCGAATTTGCGGGCGTAGTTCAGCGAGGCTTGCAGCGCGTAGCGGCGGTGGCCGCCGTTGCCGTCGGTGCTGGTCAGGTAGGTCGTGCCCGTGTCGCCGATCGAGTTGGTGATGAGATTGGCCGTGCCGTCGGGGTTGAGCGAACTGCCGTCCTCGACCTTGAAATAATAGGGGGTTGCCGTGCGGTAGGTCGCCGAATAGGTGTAGTTGTAGAATGACGCCGTGAGGTTGGCGCTCAAGCCCTTGGTGAAGAAATCCAGGTTCTGGTCCAGCGTGAAGGCCGTCGTCATGTAGGAGTAGTAGCGCTTGCCGTAGCCGCGGGACAGCTTGGCCAGCGGGTTGAGGTCGGTGGCGCCGGTGTCCCACGAGGCGTTGTTGCCGTAGCGCACGAACGTGTCGCCCTCCTCGGCCGGGAGCGTGGCCGGGAAACGCACCGGATTGGCGCGCATCGAGTAGTAGAACAGGTTGCCGATGTCCTCGATCGGGCGGGTGTTGTACTCCAGCTGGGCGTTGACCTTGATGCCGACGACCGTCGTCTTGGTGATGTTGGCGCTGACGTTGCTCTGGAAGATGTATTTCTGGTGGTTCATCTTCACGTCGTAGGGGTTCTGCTCGATGTCGGCGATGATGCCGTTTTCGTTCGAAACCGCTGCGTTGAGGAAGTAGCTGACCTTACGGCCGCCGCCGCGGATGTTGAGGTTGAGGTTCTGGTTGACCGAAAAATCCTTGAACATCAGGTCGTACCAGTCGTTGTTCGGATAGAGGTACTTGTTGAGCCCCGCCTTCGTGCCGTTGATCTTGTCGGCCGAGTAGAACGGCTGGTAGGCGTGGAGCGTTCCGGTCTCCTTGGCGGTGTTGAAGACGGCCTCGTTGTAGAGCTGCATGTAGGTCACGCCGTCGACCACCTGCTGTACCATCGTGGGCATCGAGAAGGTGTTTTCCAGACGGACCGAGACGTTCATCTTCTCCGAGTTGCGGCCGTTTTTCGTGTTGATGAGGATGACGCCGTTGGCGCCGCGCGAACCGTAGACCGAGGTCGCCTGGGCGTCCTTGAGCACCGAGAACGACTCGATCGACTCGGGAGGCATGTTGTTGAGCATGTTGCTCAACACCTCCACGCCGTCGAGGATGATCAGCGGCGCGTTGCTCGACCCGAAGGTCGAAATGCCGCGGATGTAGAACGAGGCGCTGTCGTAGCCGGGTTCGCCCGAGGTCTGGCGCGAGATCATGCCGGCGATGTTGCCGGCGAACGCCGTGGTCAGCGAACTGGAGGTGATATTCAGGTCGGAGGGTTTTACGGAGGTGATCGAAGCGACCATCGACTCCTTTTTCTGCGTGCCGTAGCCGATGACCACGACTTCGTCGAGCGCGTTGCTCTGCTCGGCGAGCGATACGAGTTTGAACAGCTCGGTGTCCTCGACGTGGAGCTTCTTCGTGTCGAAACCGACGTACGAGAAGGTCACGTATTTCGATTTGGCGGGAATGGTGAAGGTGTACGAGCCGTCGCCGTTGGTGATCGTGCCGGCCGTCGTTCCTTCGACGTAGATCATCACGCCGGCCAGCGGGGAGTTGTCGGTGCCGGAGATCACCGTGCCGCTGACCGTTTGGGCGACGTCGCGCGAACCGCTGGCGGCCTGGTAGATGCGGACCTGCGTGCCGCCGACCGAATACTGAAGGCCGACGTCGGGCAGGATCTGGTCGAGAATCCGGTTTGCGCTTACGTTTTTCTCCCTGACCGTTACGACCTTGGTCAGGATCGGTTTTACTTCATCCGCATAGATGAACCGCAGATCGCTCTGCGCCTCGATGGATTCGAGGATCTCCCGGATGCTTGCATCGGCTGCATCTATCGTTACATAGATGCTCCGGATCTGTGCGAGGAGATTTCCCCCCCCCACGCGAGGCATAGGGTTCCGGACAGCAGCAGCGCGGCGACGAATCGCAGGACTGCCGGAAAATGCCCGTTCCCGGGTGCTTTTTGGCAAGTTTCTTCCATAATGGTTTTAATTGGTTCTGGTTGGTAATTGGTTTGGTTTCGAAATACAGAGTGCATGGTTTGGGCCGTTTTTTGGCCGGATGTGTGTTTTTTTGTAGGAGCAAATTGAATTTAAGGGTTTTGTGGACTATTCCATTTGCAAATATAGAAATTATGCAATAAAATGCAAGCATTTCTTTGATTTTGATTTTTTCTTTTTGGAAGAAGGCGTGTTTTGAATCGAAATTGATGCGCCTGCGTCGCTTCCGGGTGGAGTTTGCCGGGCGCGGGGTGCGTTCTTCGGAAAAAATGGTTACTTTTGCCGAAAACAATCCGGCATGGAACAGCACGAAACCGACGAAAAATTCATGCGCCTGGCACTAAACGAGGCGCAAAAGGCGTTAAAACAACAGGAGGTGCCCATCGGTGCGGTCGTCGTGGCCGGCGGTGCGGTGATCGGGCGGGGGCACAACCTCGTCGAAACCCTGGCCGACCCCACGGCCCACGCCGAGATGCAGGCCCTCACGGCCGCTGCCGCGACGCTCGGGGGCAAGTATTTGCAGGAGTGCACGCTCTACGTCACGGTCGAGCCGTGCATCATGTGCGCCGGGGCGATCGGATGGGCGCAGGTGAGCCGCGTGGTGTGGGGCGCCGACGATCCCAAGAAGGGCTTCCGGCGTTACTCCGAGGCGGTGTTCCACCCCAGGACGACCGTGGCGCGGGGGGTGCTCCGGGAGGAGTGCGAGGAGTTGATGAACGGTTTTTTCGCGGGTTTGCGCGGATAGATTTGGTAAAAAAGGAATTTTTTTTATACTTTTGCATCCAACGCGTTTCGGACAGGGGCGCATGAACTGAAAAACTTATAAAATCGAATAGAAAAGCAATGAAAAAGTTATTTGTATCGGTTGTCGCGCTGTTGGCGGCGGTGTCGCTCTCGGCGCAGGATGTTACTGCAATCTACAACGAAGCCGCAGCAGCTTTCGGCGCCAAGGATTTCGCAGGCGCGGCCGCGAAGTTCGAACAGGTGATCGAGCAGGGGCTGGACAGCGAGGAGGCCGCGTCGCTGGTGGCCACGGCCAAGACGACGCTTCCCAAATGCTACTTTATGATGGGCGGCGGAGCGATCCGGACCAAGAACTACGACGAGGCGCTGAAGAATTTCACCAAATCGGCGGAGCTGGCCGAACTCTACGGCGACATGAGCCAGATGGCCAAGGCCAACGGCTGGGTGGCCAAGATCTATCAGATTCAGGGCGGCGACGCTTTCAACAACAAGGACTATGCGACCGCCGCAGGCGTGTTCGAGAAGGGCTACAAGGCCGACCCGGACAATACCGCGATGGCGCTGAACCTCGCCATGAGCTACTGCGAGATGGGCGAGTACGAGAAGGGTATGGACATCTACGAGGCGGTGGCCGCCAAGACGCACCCCAAGTATGCCGATGACGCCGCCAAGGCCAAGGAGATGATCGCCCTCTACACCAATAACAAGGTGGCCACGCTTCAGGCTGCCAACGATTTCGACGGTATCATCGCGATGGCCGACGCGCTGCTGGCGAAGAACGCCGAAAACGCTCTGGCGCAGAAGGTCCGCTTGCAGGCTTATGCCAGCAAGAAGGATTACAACAAGGTGATCGAGCTGGGCGAGGCTGCCGCCAAGGTGCAGACCGATCCCGAGGATGTGAGCCTGATGTACCTGACGCTGGGCGCCGCCTACAACGCCAAGGAGATGAAGCCGCAGGCCATCGAGGCCTTCCGGAAGGTGACGGCGGGACCGGCTGTCGAGAGTGCGAAAGCCGCGTTGGCCGAACTAACCAAATAGCCTGCGGGCCGCAGGAGGAAGAGGGCGGCCTGCCGGGTTTTCCGAAGGGCCGCAGACAGTGAGCCTCCGGCCCCATGAAATAAACCGCAGAGCGGGTTCCGGATTTCCGGAACCCGCTTTTTCGTGCCGGAGCGGGGGGCTGGTTCAGCATTCCGACGGCTCTTCGGGTGCGGCGTTTCGAAGGGCGTTTTCTCGGATGCGGGTCAGTCCGCTGCGTGTCAGCGGCGTGCGGCCGCAGAGGGCTTCGAACGCCGCTTCATCCATGCCGAGCCACGTCGCGGCGTCCATCGCCAGCGGGTCGAACACGGCATCGAACGCCGCGTTGCGGTGCTGCGGGGCGCGGCGGTTCCAGGGGCAGAGGCTCTGGCACGCGTCGCAGCCGAAGATCCAGCCGTGAAGGTCCGTTTGACCGGGCTGTTCCCGCTCGATGGTGCGGCACGAGATGCAGCGGCCCGTGTCGATGGTCCTGTCCGGGGCGACGGCTCCCGTGGGGCAGTTGTCGATGCAGCTGCGGCAGGTTCCGCAGCGCGACCCTTCGAACGGTGCGTCGTAGCGGTCGGTCTCTTCGGTGAGAATCAGCTCGCCCAGCACGACGTAGCTCCCGTATTGCGGCGTGACGAGCAGCGACTGCCGGCCGATCCACCCCAGCCCGGCCTCTACGGCCAGCTGCTTTTCGGCCAGCGGCGCGGTGTCGACGAAGGCGCGGCCTCCCAGACCGGGGTGCGCCGCGCGCAGGGCGTCGAGCATCCCGCCGAGCATCGTCCGGAGGGTGGCGTGGTAATCCGCCGCGCAGGCGTAGGAGGCCACCTTCGTCCGGTGCCCGGGCGGATAGCCCTCGCCGACGCGGTTTTTGTACGACACGGCGCAGACCACGGCCGTGCGTGCGCCTTCGACCAGCCGGCGCGCGTCGAAGCGTTTGTCGACGTTGCGTTCCAGATAGCCCAGCGACGATTGGCGGCCGCGGGCCAGCCATGCGCGGAACAGCGCTTCGTTTTCGGCCAGATGGCGGCACGGGGCGATGCCGCAGAGGTCGAACCCTGCGCCGACGGCGAGCCGTTTGATGTACAGATGGTCGATCATCGTGATAATTTATGTCAAAAATAGTGTTTTTTAGCCGGAAATTAGTAATTTCGCCCCAAACTTTTGCGTTATCCGAACGTAGCTAAAAAAGAACACATGATGACTATCAATACACTGTACGAACTGGTCCGCAACAGCGTGGAGAAGTTCGCGTCGAAGGTCGCTTTCTCGATGTACGAGGGCGATGACGTGACTTATGCCGAGGTGGGCCGTCGTATCGCCAGGGTGCAGGAAATCCTCACCGGAGCGGGGCTTCGCGCCGGGGACAAGGTGGCTCTCCTGAGCAGCAACATGCCCAACTGGGGCATCAGCTATTTCGCCGTCACGTCGGCGGGCATGGTGGCCGTGCCGATCCTGCCCGACTTCTCGGGCGAGGAGCTGGACATGATCATCGAGCATTCGGAGGCCAAGGCCCTGCTCGTGTCGGACAAACTTTTCACCAAGCTCTCGAAGCAGACCATCGAGCGGCTCAACGTGGCGGTCCGCACCAAGAACCTCGGCGTCATCTCGCAGCGCGTCCGCGGGGAAGGCTCGACGGGCGTTCCCCGGCCCGACGACCTGGCCGTGATCATCTACACGTCGGGAACCACTTCGAAGCCCAAGGGCGTGATGCTGACCCATGCGGCGCTCTGCGCGCAGGTCGACATCTCCGCCTCGATCTTCCCGGTCGACGGCGGCGACACGTTCCTTTCGGTGCTGCCCCTCTCGCACACCTACGAGTGCTCCATCGGCATGATCTATCCCTTCTCGATGGGCGCGCGGGTGGTCTACCTCGACCGTCCGCCCACGGCCTCGGCGCTGATGCCCGCCCTGCGGGCGATCCGCCCGACGGTCATGCTGATCGTGCCGCTGATCATCGAGAAAATCTACCGCCACCAGGTGCTCGCCAAGTTCAATTCCAACTCCTTCTGGCGCACGCTCTACCGCATCGGCTTCATGCGCCGCTACCTCCACCGCGTCGCGGGCGGGAAACTGATGAAACTCTTCGGCGGCCGTCTGCGCTTCCTGGGAATCGGGGGTGCGAAACTCGACGGCGGGGCCGAGAAATTCCTGCTCGAAGCCCGCGTCCCCTATGCCATCGGCTACGGGCTGACCGAGACCGCACCGCTGCTGGCCGGCGCGGCCCCTTCGATGGTGCGGCTGGGATCGACCGGTCCCCAGGCCCCGGGCGTCGAACTGCGGCTGGAGAACGTCAACCCCGAGACCCGTCAGGGCGAGATCGTGGCCCGCACGCCGAGCGCGATGGTGGGCTATTTCAAGAATCCCGAGGCTACGAAGGAGGCTTTCACGGTCGACGGATGGTTCCGCACGGGCGACCTCGGGGAGCTGGACAAGGACGGCTGGCTCTACATCAAGGGCCGTCTGAAGAACATGATCGTGGGTCCCGGCGGCGAGAACATCTATCCCGAGGACATCGAGACGGTGCTCAACTCGCACGTCTGCATCGCCGATTCGATCGTCACGGAGCAGGAGGGCCGCCTGATCGCCCTGGTGCACTTCAACCGCGAGGAGATCGAGTCGATGATCGACGACTGGCGCGAGGAGTGGGAGAGCAAGAAGGAGGCCTGGGAGGCCAAGACCGAACAGCTGAAGAAGGAGATCATGGATTTCGTCAACGCCAAGGTCAACCGTTTTTCGCGGATCTCGGAGGTCGTCGAGGAGAAGGAGGATTTCATCAAGACCCCCACGCACAAGATCAAGCGTTTCCTTTACAACAAGAACAAGAACGGCCAGACTCCGGACCAGCCTGCCGCCGGAAAATAAACAAAGCCCCCGCTCCGAGGCGGGGGCTTTTTCTTAATCCGGAGCAGCCGGAGCGTTTCCGCGGGGCGGTCGGCTTTCGGCGAGGGACCGGGGCGCTTTCGAGGAGCCGCCTCACTTGAGGTAGATGCCGTGGGCGGCGCACTCGGCGATCATCCGCTCGGGCCAGATGCTGACCTGGACTTCGCCGATATGGGCGCAGCGCAGGTAGAACATGCAGAGGCGCGACTGGCCGATGCCGCCGCCGATCGAGAGCGGCAGCCGTCCTTCGAGCAGCAGGCGGTGGAACTCCATTTCGCGCCGCTCGGGACATCCGCAGATCGCAAGCTGGCGTTCGAGGGCCTCGGCGTCGACGCGGATGCCCATGCTCGAAAGTTCGAAGGCGCTCTCCAGCACCGGGTTCCACACGATGATGTCGCCGTTGAGCCCTTTGTAACCGCCTTCGGTCGGGGTGCTCCAGTCGTCGTAGTCCGGGGCGCGTCCGTCGTGCCGCTGCCCGTCGGAAAGTTCGCCGCCGATGCCGATGAGGAACAGCGCGCCGTATTTGCGGGCCGCCGCCTGCTCGCGCTCCTTGGGCGTCAGCGCGGGGAACTCCTGCAACAACTCCTCGGCCTGCAGGAACGTGATTCGCTCGGGCAGTATGGGCGTGATGTGCGGATAGAGTTCGTAAACCTCCTCCTCGACGGCTTTCATCGCCTCGTAGATCGTTTCGACGGTCGCTTTCAGGAAGTTCAGGTTGCGCTCTTCGGGGCGCATCGTGCGTTCCCAGTCCCACTGGTCGACGTAGAGCGAGTGGATGTTGTCCAGCTCCTCGTCGGCGCGGATGGCGTTCATGTCGGTGTACAGCCCGTATCCCGGGGCGATCTTGTAGGTCCCCAGTTTCATGCGTTTCCATTTGGCCAGCGAGTGCACCACCTCGGCCCGGCGGTCGCCCAGATCGCGGATCGGGAACGACACGGCGCGCTCCACGCCGTTCAGGTCGTCGTTGATGCCCGTGCCCGAAAGGACGAACAACGGCGCCGTGACGCGGCGTAGGCGCAGGCGGCGGGCCAGCATGTCGGGAAAAATCTCCTTGAGATAGGTGATGGCCTGCTCCATCGTTTCGGGAGCGAGCTTGGCCGTATAGTCTTCCGGAATGAAAAGCGGCATAAGTTCAGGGTTTGGATTCGTGAAAAACGGTTTATTTTGCAAATATAGTGAAAGGTGAGGGCAATTGGGAGTGTTCAGGCTCAAAAAATGTCGGTTTTAACCGCGGAACCGGATTTTGGCCTGCCCGAAATCCGTTCCGGGTGGGCGGCCGCATAAAAATAACGCACGTAACAGAAGCGTTACGTGCGTTATTTCATTTCCGGTTCCGGTTATTTCGCGGCGGGCAGCAGCGCCGAGTCGGGCTGCTGGCGTTTGTCGCCCACGTCGATCAGGTTCTCCTCGGAGACCCCCAGCGAACGGTAGTAGTCGTTCAGTTCGGCCACCACCTCCTTGCGGTCGGCGTAGCTGGCCAGGTAGTAGATGTCGCCCAGCTGGTCGAGCTTCTCGTCGATAAGGCCCGAGACCATGTCGCCCTGCGCCCCTTCGAAACGGAGGTAGTGCTCGATGTATTCGATCAGCGTCTGGGCATACTCCCTCAAGAGGGCGTCGCCCTTCGCGGCGGCTTCCTTGTCGCCCATGGCCGAAGCGGCGTAATAGGCCTCCAGGAAGGGGTAGGTGTTGGTGTCGGTGAAGCGCACCTGCGAGGTCGGCATCCGCTCCAGCCCCAGGTCGAGCAGCTCGACGGCCTCTGCGACGCGGTTCTGCCGCAGCAGCTCCTTGGCCACGCGGGCGAAGGCGTCGCGGGCGTGCGAAGCCGAAAGGTTGTACTGGATGAAGTAGTCGGCGTAGACCCGCGGGTCTTCGAGGTTGCCGTAGCGGAACGTGTCGCGCAGCAGCGGCGCGGCGTAGTCGGCGTCGATGCGTCCGATCTCGTAGGGGTTCTGCGTCGGGGTGAGGATCGGCACCAGGCGGTAGGCGTAGCCGTCGAACTGGAGGTAGTCCATCAGCCCGAAGTCCTGGAGAATGTAGACCTGCGTCATGTAGATCGGGCGTTTCCAGTCGAAGTTGGCCAGCATGTCGAGGATCATCAGCTGGTTCTTGTCCAGCGAATTCTTCTTGATGTTGATGAACACCGTGTCGACCATCTTGTCGCGGTCCTTTTCGGCCACGATGCCCGACGCCAGGGCGTTCTCCTTGTTCACCGGCAGGGCGATGCGCTTGGCGGGGATGTAGTCGGCCAGCGTGCCGTCGGCGAGTTTGACCTTGCTGCGGGGGTCGTCGCTGCGCACGAAGTCGATCACCTCCTTGATCTCCACCGGGCGGTCGATGCTGTTGGTGACGTAGATCATGTCGTTGTTGAAGGTGTACTTGTGCTTGGGCAGCGAGAAGGGGACGCCGGGGGCGTCGTTGGCCTTGGTCTTCATCTCGTCGATGTACCACTCGCCGCCGAGGTAGGAGGTGTTCATAATCCGCACGTCGGGGCGCACGCCGTAGACCTCCTGATTGTTCCACAGCGGGAAGGTGTCGTTGTCGCCGTAGTTGAGGATGATCGAGTTGGGGAGCGTCGACTGGAGGTAGTTCCAGCCGATGTCGCGGGCCATCGTGCGGTGCGAACGGTCGTGGTCGTCCCAGTTCTGGGCCGCGAGGATGGCCGGGACGCTCATTGCGACGACCGTTGCCGCGGCTGCCGTCGCCACGTTGTCGCGCTTCGAGAGCCGGGCGATCAGGTCGCGCAGGGCCAGCACGCCGAATCCGATCCAGATCGAGAATGCGTAGAACGATCCCGCATAGACGTAGTCGCGTTCGCGCGGCTCGCCGGGCGAGGTGTTGAAGTAGAAGACCAGCGCGATGCCCATCATCACGAACAGCCACAGCACGATCGAGAAGTTGCGCTGGTCGCGGTTCAACTGGTAGACGAGTCCGATGAGTCCCAGCAGGAAGGGGAGGAAATAATAGGTGTTCCGGCCCTTGTTTTCGGCGATTTCGCGCGGCAGGTTGTCCTGCGGGCCGACGTATTTCTCGTCGATCCAGCGGATGCCCGAGAGCCAGTTGCCGTCGGTGATCGTCGTGCGCGAAGGCTGTATGTCGCTCTGGCGTCCCACGAAGTTCCACATGAAATAGCGCCAGTACATGTACGAAAGCTGGTAGTTGAAGAAGAAATGGACGTTTTCCCAGAACGTCGGTTCGGTGACCGTGCGGGTTTCGCCGTAGGAGTCGGTGTAGGCCCGTTTGCGTCCGAAGTCGAGCGTCTCGCCGCGCATGGGACGCCCCTGTGCGTCGCGCAGGACCTCGCCCTTGTCGTCGCGCAGCGTCTCGGTCTTGGTGCGGTAGGCGGCCCACTCCTTGTAGGCCTTTTCACCCTTCGAGTAGTTCCACATGCGGGGGAAGAGCTGCATGAACTCCGGAGCGTGGGTGTAGCCCGTGAGCACCGTGGCGGTCTTGTACTTGCCGTCCTCGTCCAGATACCACACCTTCTTCTCCTTCACGCCCTCGGGGGGAGCCGAATACTGCGCGCCGTACAGCAGCGGGCGGTCGCCGTACTGGTCGCGGTTCAGGAGCGACAGCAGGGCGTGGGGGTTGTTGGGGTTGTTGGAGTTCATCGGCGGGTTCGCCGCGGCGCGGATGGTCACCGAGGCGTAGGAAGAGTAGCCGACGAGAATCATCGTCGTCGAGAGCAGGATGATGTTGAGCAGCACGCGGCCCCGTTTGTGGGCGGCCCATGCGGCCCATCCCAGGCCGATGATCAGCGCCAGCGCGAAGAGCGTGATGCCCGAGTTGACCGGCAGGCCGAACGTGTTGACGAACAGCGTGTCGATCTGCGCCCCGATCCAGACGGTGTAGGGGATGATGATGTTGTTGACGAAGACGATCATCGCCCCGGACACGAGCGTCGAGAGGGCGATGCCTCGCCAGGTTACCGTGGCGGTCTTGCGGAAGTAGTAGATGAAGACCAGCGCGGGGATGCAGAGCAGGTTGAGGATGTGCACGCCGATCGAGAGGCCCATCAGGTAGGCGATCAGCACGATCCAGCGCGAGGAGTGGGGTTCGTCGGCCTGCTCCTCCCATTTGAGCATCAGCCACACGACCAGCGCCGTGAACATCGACGAGAGCGCGTAGACCTCGCCCTCGACGGCCGAGAACCAGAACGTGTCGGTGAAGGTGTAGGCCAGGGCCCCGACGGCTCCGGCGCCCAGGACGGCCCATGTGTTGGCGGCGGTGAGCTGCGCGCCGTCGCGCGTCACCAGACGCCGTGCCAGGTGGGTGATGGTCCAGAACAGGAACAGGATGCAGAAGGCGCTGGCCAGCGAGTTCATGGCGTTGACGGCGATGCCCACGTAGTCGGGGTTTCCGAAGGCGAAGAGCGTGGCCAGGCGCGCCAGCATCATGAACAGCGGTGCTCCGGGCGGGTGTCCCACTTCGAGTTTGTAGGACGTCGCGATGAACTCCGAGCAGTCCCAGAGGCTTGAGACGGGTTCCATCGTCATCAGATAGACCATCGCCGCGACGGCGAATACGGCCCAGCCCGTGATGTTGTTCCAGCGTTTGTAAAAGTGCATATCCGAGAAAACTTTTTTCGTAACTACTTATCGTGCAAAAGTAATGATTTAACGCGTTTTTTCCAACCTTATTACGCGAAATGCGTTTACAGCCACCTTTTCCACCATTTTTTCTGCGGGGCCTCGGCCGTTGCCGCCGGCGCGGCGATGGCGGCGGCAGCCGCTGCGGACCCGGCGGCGTTCCCCGACCCTCTGCGTTTGCGGCGGCGGGACGGCTTTGCCGAAGGGGCCGGAGCCGGGTTGGGGGCGTTTTTCGGCGCTGCGGTGGCGGCGGATTTGTTCCCGGCGGCTTTCGCGGCGTTGCCGGAGCCTTGCTTCGGGGCTTGCCCGCGCGTCGCGTCGGCGGGGCGGGAGGCGGTTTTTCCGGCCGGCTCGATGGGCGTTCCCGGTGCGGGACGCGTGCCCCGTCTGCGACGCGGGCGCGACGGGCGGGAAGTCGCCCCGGCCTCGGGCTGCGCCGGATTTTGCGCAGACTGCGGCGTCTTCGCGGCATTGCGGGCGGCCTTCTGCTCCGTGTTGCGGGCCGGCCGCTGCGCAGGCTGCTGTCCGGCGTCCGCATCCCGGGCGGGACGCTGTGCGGATTTGGCTCCGGCGTTCCGGGCCGGTTTCGGCTCCTGGGTGCGGGCGGGACGCTGTGCGGCCTTCTGCGCGGGTTTCCGCGCCGGGGCGGCCTTGCGCAGGGCATATTCCGGAACCGGTCCCTCGGTGGGGATCGTAAGTCCGGTGAGTTTCTGGATGTCGCAGAGATACTCGAACTCGTCCTCCGAGCAGAACGACCACGCCGCGCCCTCGTGTCCCGCGCGGCCCGTGCGGCCGATGCGGTGGACGTAGGTTTCGGCCACCTCCGGCAGTTCGTAGTTGATCACCAGCGGCAGCTGGTCGATGTCGATGCCGCGGGCGGCGATGTCGGTGGCGATCATCACCCGGCACTCGCCCGACTTGAAATCGTTCATGGCCTTCACGCGGGCGTTCTGCGACTTGTTGCCGTGGATGGCGCACGACCGGATGCCGGCCCGGTTCAGGATTTTGGCCAGCTTGTCGGCGCCGTGCTTCGTGCGCGAGAATACGAGCACCTGCTGGGCGTCGGATGCCGAGAGCAGGTCGATCAGCAGCTGGCTTTTTTCGGCTTTTTCGGCGAAATGGACCGTCTGCGCGATGGTCTCGACCACCGACGCCGGGGGCGTGACGGTGACCAGCACCGGGTTGCGGAGGATTTTCGCGGCCAGCGCGGCGATCGACTCGGGCATCGTGGCCGAGAAGAAGAGCGTCTGACGCCGTTCGGGAAGCAGCGGCAGGATGCGGCGGATGTCGTGGATGAAGCCCATGTCCAACATGCGGTCGGCCTCGTCGAGCACGAAGAAACGGATCGTGTCGAGCGTCACGTAACCCTGCCCGATCAGGTCGAGCAGGCGGCCCGGGGTGGCCACCAGCAGGTCCACGCCCTTCTGGAGCGCGTCGACCTGCGGACGCTGGTTGATGCCGCCGAAGATCACGCAGTGGCGGATGGGGGTGTAGCGGGCGTAGTCGCGGCAGCACTCGTCGATCTGGATGGCCAGTTCGCGCGTCGGGGTGAGCACCAGGGCGCGGATCGGGCGGCGTCCCTTGGGGGCCGGTTCGGCGGCTAAAAGTTGGAGCATCGGCAGCGTGAAAGCTGCGGTTTTGCCCGTTCCGGTCTGGGCGCAGCCCTGGAGGTCGCGGCCTTCGAGTACGGGAGGAATGGCTTGTTGCTGAATGGGGGTGGGATCTGTGTACCCCTTTTCTCCGATGGCGCGCAACAGCGGCTCGGAGAGTCGTAAGTCTTGAAATTTCATAATAATCGGCGTAAAGGTACGATTTATTTTTCGGTTTCCGTGTAAAAATTCGTACCTTTACCCGTTCAAAACGTTAATTTGCGATTATGGATTCCAAACTCGTACTTTACAATACGCTCACCCGCCGCAAGGAGGTCTTCGAGCCGCTCGTTCCGGGCCGCGTGGGCATGTATGTCTGCGGTCCCACGGTCTACGGCGATCCGCATCTGGGCCACGCCCGGCCCGCCGTGACGTTCGACCTGCTGTTCCGTTACCTCAAGGCTTCGGGCTACAAGGTGCGCTACGTGCGCAACATCACCGACGTGGGCCATCTGGAGCACGACGCCGACGAGGGCGAGGACAAGATCGCCAAGAAGGCCCGGCTCGAACAGCTGGAGCCGATGGAGGTGGCGCACTACTACACGGAGCGTTACCACCGGGCGATGGACGCGCTCAACGTCGAGACCCCCTCGATCGAACCCTATGCCTCGGGACACATCATCGAGCAGATCGAGTTCGTGAAGAGGATTCTGGCCGACGGCTATGCCTACGAGGCGAACGGCTCGGTCTACTTCGACGTGGAGAAGTACAACGCCAAATACAACTACGGCAGGCTGTCGGGGCGCAACCTCGACGACATCGTCGCCAACACGCGCGAGCTGGACGGGCAGTCGGACAAACGCCACTCCTACGACTTCGCGCTGTGGAAGAAGGCGTCGCCCGAGCATATCATGCGGTGGCCGTCGCCCTGGGGCGAGGGATTTCCGGGCTGGCACATGGAGTGCTCGGCGATGTCCACGCGCTACCTCGGGGAGCGTTTCGACATCCACGGCGGCGGCATGGACCTGATGTTCCCGCACCACGAGTGCGAGATCGCGCAGTCGACCGCCGCGCTGGGCCACGATTCGGCCCGCTACTGGCTGCACAACAACATGATGACGGTCAACGGGCAGAAGATGGGCAAGTCGCTGGGCAACTTCATCACGCTGGAGGAGTTCTTCACCGGGTCGCACCCGAAGCTTTCGCAGGCCTATTCGCCCATGACGATCCGCTTCTTCGTGCTCCAGGCCCACTACCGCTCGACGCTCGATTTCTCGAACGAGGCCCTGCAAGCCGCCGAGAAGGGGCTGGACCGCCTGATGAAGGGCATCGAGACGCTCGGGAAGATCAAACCCGCGGAGGTCTCGACGGTCGATCCCGCCGAGCTGGAGACGCGCTGCGCCGAGGCGATGGACGACGACCTGAACTCGCCGATGGTCATTTCGGCGCTGTTCGACTGGGTGCGCACGATCAACCAGCTGGCCGACGGCTCGCAGACGATCACGGCCGCCGACCTCGCGGCGCTGACGGCCACCGTGCGCCGCTACGCTTTCGACATCCTGGGCCTGCGCGACGAGAAGGCCGCCGGGACGGCTTCGGGGCGCGACTACGTGACGCCGCTGGTCGAGATGCTTTTGGACGAACGCCTGAAAGCCCGCGCGGCGAAGGACTGGGCCGCCTCGGACCGCATCCGCGACGGACTCACGGCCGCCGGCATCCGCGTCAAGGACCGCAAGGACGGCACGGACTGGGAACTGGAATAAAACGCCTGCTGGTATGGGGAATCCGGACAAGATCGTAGCCGTCGGACTGGGCGAGGTGCTTTACGACCACGATGTCGTGACGGACGAATATACCTTCGGCGGCGCGCCGGCCAATTTCGCCGATCATTTCCTCAAGTGCTCCCGGCTGATTTCCGGCCCGGATGCGGCGGAGGTGCATGTGGTCAGCGCGGTCGGGGACGATGAGCGCGGCCGCGCGGTGTCGGCCGAACTGGAGGCCCGCGGGCTTTGCGACGGGCTTTGCCGCGTCGGGGAGCTGCCTACCGGCGTCGTCGACAAACGCCGGGATGCCGCCGGGGTCAACGCCTACGAGATTCTGCCCGGCGCATGGGATGCAATGACGTGGTCGGATGCGCTGGCCCGGCTGGCCGCCCGGACCGATGTGGTCTGCTTCGGTTCGCTGGCGCAGCGCAGCGCGGCGTCGCACGCTACCGTCGTCCGGTTTCTCGACGGGGTGATTCGCCGGGAGCGGCCGACGCTGCGCGTGTTCGACGTCAACCTGCGGCAGGATTTCTTCTCGCGGGAGGTGCTGGAGGAGTCGATGGCTCGCTGCAATATTTTGAAGATCAGCGACGAGGAGGCTCCGCGCGTGGCCGGATGCCTGACCGGATGTCCCGCCGCCGATCCGGGCGGGCTGTGCCGGGAGTTGCTCGACCGCCGGGAGAACCTCGAAATGGTCATCCTCACCGAGGGCGCCGAGGGCAGCCGCGTGTTCACCCGGAACCGGATTTCGGCCTATGTGATTCCCCGCGGGGAACGTGTCCGCCCTGTCGACACGGTCGGTGCGGGCGATTCGTTCACGGCGGCGTTTTGCGCGATGCTGGCCGCCGGGTACGACATCTGGCCGGCCCAGGCGTTCGCGTCGAAGGTCGCGGCTTTCGTCTGTTCGTGCGCGGGCGCCACGCCGGAGTACCCGGCCGCGGCGAAAACGGAATTTTCAGGGAATTTGTAACGTTTTATCTGATAAGGACAGAGACATGGAGACATACCGGTACAATACCTTGCGGTTTTTCAGGGTGCAGTTCGGCCTGCCCGCCCGGATGCCTTTGGAGTGGTGCGTCGTACGGGAGACCTCGCGTGCGGGCAGCGAATTGCGGCTCGGCGTCGCGCTGAAAGGAACGGGGCTGTACATCGACGTGGCGATGCGGCGGTTCTTCTCGCAGGTCGACATTCCGCTCATCGAGCGCCGCTGCTACCCGGCCGAGCGGATCAGCCGGGGGAATGACTACGAATACCGGAGCGCCGAAGGGTGGAGCTTCACTTGCCCCAAGCATTACATTTGCGATATTTATTACCCCGCGCGATTCAGCCGCGACCTGCTGACGCATAGCCTGCTGTGAGGCAGCCCCGGGCGTGCGCGCCGTACGTGCGGGCCGGTAATGGAATTTTTAAGGGAATATAACTTATGACGGAGATAAAATCGGCGGCTTTGGAGCTCGGAACCGAGCGAATCCGGAAGCTGCTCGTGCAATATGCCGTGCCGGCGATCATCGCCATGACGGCCTCGTCGCTCTACAACATGGTCGACAGCATCTTCATCGGCCACGGGGTCGGGCCGCTGGCCATCTCGGGCCTTGCGCTGACCTTCCCGCTGATGAACCTCGCCGCGGCGTTCGGTTCGCTGGTGGGCGTGGGCGCCGCGACGCTGATTTCGATGCGCCTGGGCCAGCGCGACTACGAAACGGCCCAGCGGGTGCTGGGCAATGTGCTGGTGCTCAATCTGATCATCGGCATAGCGTTCGGCCTCGTGGCGCTTCTGTTCCTCGATCCGATCCTCTATTTCTTCGGGGCCAGCGAGGCCACGATCGGCTATGCCCGCGAATACATGACCGTCATTCTGCTGGGCAACGTCGTCACGCACATGTATCTGGGTCTGAACTCCGTGCTGCGCGCCTCGGGGCATCCCCGCAAGTCGATGTACGCCACGATCAACACCGTGGTCATCAATACGATCCTCGACCCGCTGTTCATTTTCGGTTTCGGCTGGGGCATCCGCGGAGCGGCTATCGCCACGGTGCTGGCGCAGGTCATCTCGCTCGTGTGGCAGCTGCGCATCCTTTCGAACAAACAGGAGCTTCTCCACTTCCGCCGCGGCATCTACCGCCTGCGGAAGAAGATCGTGCGCGACATGCTGGCCATCGGCATGTCGCCCTTCCTGATGAACCTCGCGGCGTGCTTCATCGTCATCCTCATCAACAAGGGGCTGAAGGAGTACGGCGGCGACCTGATGATCGGCGCCTACGGCATCGTCAACCGCCTGGCGTTCTTCTTCGTGATGATCGTGCTGGGCGTCAACCAGGGCATGCAGCCCATTGCGGGTTACAACTTCGGCGCGAAGCAGTACGACCGCGTGATGCGCGTGCTGAAGCTGACGATGATCGGCGCGACGTGCGTCACCACCGCGGGATTCCTCCTCGGCGAGTTCATGCCGCGCCTGGCCGTGGGAATGTTCACCTCCGACGAGGAGCTGATCCGCCTGGCGGTCGAAGGCATGCGCATCGTCTTCTTCTGCTTCCCGATCATCGGTTTCCAGATGGTGGCCACCAACTTCTTTATGAGCATCGGCATGGCCGGCAAGGCGATCTTCCTGTCGCTGTCGCGCCAGCTGCTGTTTCTGATGCCCGGACTGATCTTCCTGCCGCACATTTTCGACGTCTGCACCGAGTGGAACGGCAGCTGGGGCGTGTGGTGCTCGATGCCGCTGTCGGACTTCCTGGCTTCGCTGGTGGCTTTCTTCATGCTGACTTACCAACTGCGGAAATTCCGGGCCATCGGTGCGGAAAACGCCGCCAAAGAGGGATAGGACTATGGAACAATTCGTCATCAACATCGGCCGCCAGCTGGGCAGCGGCGGCAGGACCGTCGGGGAGATCATCGCCCGCAGGCTGGGCGTGAAGCTCTACGACAAGGAGTTGATCAACCTGGCGGCGCGCGAGAGCGGCATCTGCCCCGAGTTTTTCGAGAAGGCCGACGAGAAGGAGTCGCGCGGCGTGATTTCGACCGTGGTCGGCTACCTGCGGGCGCCGTTCGTGGGCGACGACGGGGGCGTGACGAACGTGCTGTCGAACGACGCGCTGTTCAAGATTCAGAGCGACGTGATCCGCGCCGTCGCGGCGCGTGAATCGGCGGTTTTTGTGGGCCGCTGTGCCGATTACATCCTGCGCGAGAATCCGCGCTGCGTCAATGTCTTCCTCACGGCCGACGATGCCGACCGCATCGGCCGCATCCGCCGCCGGCAGGGATGCACCGCGGAGGAGGCCCGCGCGATGATGGAGCGCGTCGACGCCCGGCGCGCCTCGTATTACAACTATTACAGCTCGCGGACGTGGGGCGAGGCGGCGACCTACCACCTCTGCGTCAGCACCTCGCCGCTGGGCGACGAGGGCACGGCGGATTTCATCCTGGAGTTCGCCGCACGGAAACTGAACATGAAATTTTGAGCATATTATGGTACTTGCGGAACAGATCAAGGAGATCGAACAGCGCCGGGAAGCGCTGGAACGCTGTTTGGACATCGACCAGAAGCGCATCGACCTGCGCAACGAAGAGGAGAAAACCCAGGAGCCGAACTTCTGGGACAACCCCGACAAGGCGCGCGAGCAGCTGCGCAAGGTGGCGGGGATCAAGGCATGGGTCGAGGATTACGACGCCATTCGCAAGGATGCCGAGGACCTTCAGCTGATGCCCGACTTCGTGAAGGAGGGCGTGGTCAGCGAGGAGGAGATGGACGCCCACTACGCCGCGACGCTCGAAAAGATCGAAAAACTCGAAATGCGCAACATGCTGCGCCGCGACGAGGACAAACTCGGGGCCATTCTCGACATCAACGCCGGGGCGGGCGGCACGGAGGCGCTCGACTGGGCGTCGATGCTCATGCGCATGTATACCCGCTGGGGCGAGGCCCACGGCTATAAGGTCAAGGTGCTGGACTTCCAGGCCGGCGACGAAGTCGGGGTGAAATCCTGCACGCTGGAGTTCGAGGGGGAATACGCCTACGGCTACCTCAAGAGCGAGAACGGCGTGCACCGCATGGTGCGCCTGTCGCCGTTCAACGCCAACAACAAGCGTCAGACTACGTTTGCTTCGGTGTTCGTATCGCCGGCCGTCGACGACACGATCGAGATCACGGTCAATGCCGCCGACATCGAGTGGGACACGTTCCGTTCGTCGGGCGCCGGAGGGCAGAACGTCAACAAGGTGGAGACGGCCGTGCGCCTGCGCTACCACGCGAAGGACCCCGACACGGGCGAGGCGATCGAGTACCTGATCGAGAACATGGAGACGCGCTCGCAGCTGATGAACCGCGAGAACGCCATGCGCATCCTCCGCTCGAAACTCTACCAGCGCGAGCTGGACAAGCGTATGGCGACGCAGCAGGCGCTGGAGGCTTCGAAGAAGAAGATCGAGTGGGGTTCGCAGATCCGCTCGTACGTCTTCGACGACCGCCGCGTGAAGGATCACCGCACGGGCGTGCAGACTTCGGCCGTGGAGTCGGTGATGGACGGCGACCTGGACGCCTTCATCAAGGCCTATCTGATGGAATACGGCGCGCAGGCGTAGGGATTATTCCTCCCAATGATAAAGTCCGCCCACTTCTTTCCAGTCCGAATGCGTCTTATGTAGAAGGACGCCGCTGCCGTTGTACTCTTCCACTACCTCGGCAACGGCCTTGTCGAGTGATTTGTTCAGGACGATGTATCCGATTGCGGGGATTCCGAGATGCCATCCTTCCCAATGCCCGTTGATGACGTACCAGTAGTTTTGCAGGAAACGCATCCGCTTCCGGCCCGATTCTGCGGATGTCCGCTCTTCGTCGGGCCAGTATCCGTTTTTCTCCAGAAACAGTTCGAGAGCATCCTTGTATTCATCGGTGAGATAGAGCTGTTTTAACCCCGCTTGCCGGATTTGCGGTCGGAAATCGTCCAAAACCCTGTAATAGGCTCCCGCTTTGCGGAGAAGGTAAAATCCGTCGGTCGGAAATGTGGGAGGAGGGGAGCTTTCGTAATAATAATCGAACATGCCGTCCTCTGCGATACAGAACGTCAATTGCGATTGGATAACGACGTAGCGGTAGGCCGAATCGCTCCGGAAACCCCTCGGGCGAAGCGTCGGGTCGGGATTGAAGAGGGTGGTAAAGAGATTGTAAACGTTACGCAGCGTGTCGTTCTGGTTGCCCGGAGCCGATGCGTTGGACGTATATTTCCGATGCCATGTCTCCAGAAACTTCTCCATCCCCGGTCCCGATTTGCAGGAATAGATTGAGTCGAGTTCCTGGGCTAACTCTTTTGCCCGGGATGGAGCGTAGCGAAAATCCGGATTGTCCGCCTCCGAGGGCAGCGCATCTTTCGTTGCCCAAAGGAAATAGCCTCCGATGAAACAGACAACCAGAAAAGACAGGGCCGGGAAAAGGTTCAGCTCGGAGCGATCCGTTTTACGAAGGTTCATGGCAGAGGCGCTTTTCCGCAAAGATAGCATTTTTCGGTGCAAAATATTATCTTTGCTCTATGAAGCGATCTGTTTTTATCCTTGTATTCACCATTTTTGCAGCCTTCGCCGCTCCGGCGCAGGTGAACGTCGGCATGACCGACACGGCGTCCTATTACCCGCTGCTGCGGGGACGGCGCGTGGCCGTGCTGGCCAACCAGACCTCCGTGGCGGAGCTGCCCGGCGCGCCGGGAGCCGATGCCTCCGGGCGGGTGCATCTGGTCGACCTGCTCCACGGTGAAGGGTTTGCCGTCGCGGCGATCTTCTCGCCCGAGCACGGATTCCGCGGCACGGCCGATGCTGGGGAGCAGGTCGCAAGTTCGGTCGACGCCCGGACGGGCATTCCCATCCGCTCGCTCTACGACGGCAACGCGAAACAGCCTTCGGACGAGGCGATGCGCTCGTTCGACGTGCTGGTCGTCGACATGCAGGACGTGGGTCTGCGCTTCTATACCTATTATATCTCGATGCTGCGGATGATGGACGCCTGCGCCGATTTCGGCCGCCGGGTCGTGGTGCTCGACCGCCCCAATCCCAACGGGCATCTTGTCGACGGTCCCGTTCTCGACATGAAGTACAAATCGGGCGTCGGGGCGATTCCGGTCCCCGTGCTCCACGGACTGACGATGGGCGAAATCGCCCGCATGGCCGTCGGCGAAGGGTGGGCGAAGCCGTGCGACCTGACGGTCGTGAAGTGCCGCAACTACACCCATGCCACCGAATACCTCTTGCCCGTCGCTCCGTCGCCCAACCTTCCGACTGCGCGCGCCGTCTATCTCTATGCCGCGCTGTGCCCCTTCGAGGGCACGGTCGTGAGCCTCGGACGCGGAACGGACTGCCCGTTCGAAATCTACGGACATCCCGATATGACCGGACGCGCCTTTTCCTTTACGCCGCGCCCCACGGCCGGGGCCAAACATCCGCCGCTCGAAGGCCGGCTGTGCCACGGCGTCGACCTGCGCGGCATGCCGCTCTCCGAGGCCCGCGAAGTGGGATTCTCGCTGCGCTACGTGATCGACGCCTACCGCGATCTGGGGCTGGGGGACAGGTTCTTCACCCCGATGTTCGAAAAGCTGGTCGGTGCGGGATGGGTGCGCGGGATGATCGTGGCCGGGGCTTCGGAGGAGGTGATCCGCGCCCGCTGGGTTCCCGATGTGGAACGCTACCGCGAAAAGCGGGTGCAGTACTTGCTTTACGAATAGAATGATGGGGTTTTACGTCATTGCGAGGAGCCGCAGGCGACGTGGCAATCCGAAAAAAACGCAGAGTCGGCCATGGAGAGCAGCTATGTATATATATTGACCAATAAACTGCATACGGTGCTGTATGTCGGCGTTACGACCTCGTTATCCCGGCGTATGAAAGAACATGCCGCCGGTCAGTCTGCATTTACGCGCCGCTATAACGTCCATAAGTTGATTTACGCCGAGGAGTATCGGGACGTTCGGGATGCAATCGCCCGGGAGAAACAAATCAAGAGTTGGAGCCGGAAACGGAAAATCGGGTTAATAGACTCTCAAAATTCATTGTGGAAGGACTTATCGGACGGGTTCGTCTGATTCTTGATCTGGGCCGTAATGCCACAGCGCAGCAATCGGATTGCCGCGTCGCCTGCGGCTCCTCGCAATGACGTAAAAGCGCTCCGATCCGGGGCGCTTTTTCTTTTTCATACGGGCGTTACCCGATCCGCCTCGGTGATCTTCCGCAGGACGCGGCAGGGCGAGCCGACGGCCACGACTCCCGCCGGGATGTCGTGCGTGACGACGCTCCCGGCCCCGATCACCGTGTTGTCGCCGATCGTCACGCCCTGCATCACGACCGTGTGGCCTCCGATCCAGACGTTGTTGCCGATGGCAATGGGCAGCGAACGCATGATGCCCGCGTTGCGCTGGTCGGGCAGCAGGGCGTGGTTGACGGTGTAGATGCCGACGTTCGGCCCGATGAAGACGTGGTCACCGATGGTGACGGGCGCTTCGTCGAGGATCGTCAGGTTGAAATTGCCGACGAAATGGTCGCCGACCGAAATCTGCGCTCCGAAATCGCAGTGGAACGGGCTGTGGATGCAGACCGACTTGCCGACGTGTCCGAACAGCTGCCGGATGATCGCCTCCCGCTCCTCCCGGCGGCTCGGGGGCAGCTGGTTGAGCCGGAACACCAGCTCCTCGGTCCGCAGCAGCGCGCCGCCGATTTCAGGACAGATGGCGTGGAGCCAAAGCCCGGCTTTCATTTTTTCGAGATCGCCCATGATTCGTTGGTTGTTGGGTGGGGGAAGCGGCTTTTCAAACCGCAAAAAGCACACCCCGTTGCCGAGGTGTGCTTCTCTTTCGGATATTCCGTGTTACTCCGAAACGATCGCCTCGCTCGGGCATACGCCTGCGCAGGTGCCGCAGTCGATACATTTGTCGGCGTCGATCACATAGATGTCGCCGGCCGAAATAGCCTCTACGGGGCACTCGCCGATGCAACTGCCGCATGCAACGCACGAGTCGGTAATTTTGTAAGCCATTGTGTTGAGTGTTTATTGTTAAATGTGTGTGTGCAAATATAAAAACTTATTTGATAATATCAAAACCCGTGTAGGGAATCAGCGCCTCGGGGATGCGGATGCCTTCGGGGGTCTGATAGTTCTCCAGCAGCGCGGCCACGATGCGCGGCAGGGCCAGCGACGAGCCGTTGAGGGTGTGCGCCAGCTGGATTTTCTTCTCCTCGTCGCGGTAGCGGAGTTTGAGGCGGTTGGCCTGGAACGACTCGAAATTCGATACCGACGACACTTCGAGCCAGCGTTTCTGGGCCTCGGAGTAGACTTCGAAATCGTAGGTCAGCGCCGAGGTGAACGACATGTCGCCGCCGCACAGGCGCAGGATGCGGTAGGGCAGGCCCAGGGCCTTGACGATGCTCTCCACGTGGGCCACCATGCCGTCCAATGCTTCGTAGCTCTTTTCGGGCAGCGAGAGCTGCACGATCTCCACCTTGTCGAACTGGTGCAGGCGGTTGAGTCCGCGCACGTCCTTGCCGTACGACCCGGCCTCGCGGCGGAAGCACGGGGTGTAGGCGGTCATCTTCACCGGAAAATCCTCCTTTTCGAGGATCACGTCGCGGTAGATGTTCGTCACGGGAACCTCGGCCGTGGGAACGAGGTAGAAGTTGTCTACCGTGGCGTGGTACATCTGCCCCTCCTTGTCGGGGAGCTGTCCCGTGCCGAAGCCCGAAGCCTCGTTGACCATCACGGGCGGCTCCACTTCGAGGTAGCCGGCCGCCGTGTTGCAGTCGAGGAAATAGTTGATCAGCGCGCGCTGCAACCGTGCGCCCTTGCCCTTGTAGACGGGGAATCCCGCGCCGGTGAGCTTCACGCCCAGGTCGAAGTCGATGATGTCGTACTTGCGGGCCAGCTCCCAGTGGGGCAGCGGGTTTTCCGGAAGCGCGGTGTAGCTTTCCACGAGCTTGACGACGAGGTTGTCCTCGGCCGTCTTGCCTTCGGGGACGATCTCGGCGGGGAAGTTCGGCAGCGAGACGATGGCCGACTGCAACTCCTGCCGGGCGTCGGTCAGCTCGGCTTCGAGGCGCGAGGACTTCTCCTTGAGGTCCGCCACGAAGCGTTTGCGCTCCTCGGCCTCCTCGCGGCGGCCCTGGCCCATCAGTGCGCCGATCTCCTTGGCGGCCTTGTTCTGGGCGGCCAGCGTGTTGTCGAGTTCCAGCTGGAGGGCTTTGCGCCGGTCGTCGAAGCTGATGATCTTTTCGATGACAGGCGCGGCGTCCACGCCCTTCTTGGCCAGCTTGCGTGCGGCGGCCTCTTTGTCATCGCGGATTTGCTTTATCGTAAGCATAATATCGTGAGTTTTTTTGTGTTTTCGCCTTACAACCTGCAAAATTAGTAAATTCGCGTCAAACTGTCACGCCGAGACGCCGTTTTTTGCGATTTTATGAAAAAACCGGACTTCCGCCCAAAGCGGAAATCCGGTTTTCGGTTGTGCGGGCTGCGGATCAGCGGGTGTGGAGCACGAGGTCCGTGCGCAGACGCTTGCCTTCGGCCGGGACTTTCGCTGCCGTGTTTCCGGAGGCTTTCGCCGGAACGGCGACGCGTTCGCCCGTCAGGTAGGTCGTGAAGCGCTGTCCGCCGGTCTCGATGCTTCCGGTCCGCGATTCCGCGGCGCGGGCCGCGGTCTGTGCGGACGCCTGCTGGAGGGGCTTCATCTTGAGGGACGAGTAGGTTTTCGAACCGGCGTACTGGCGCAGGTAGCTCGAACTCGACGCCTGCGGCGTGCTGAAGAGCAGGAACATGTAGCTGTTGACCTCTTCGGGTGAGTAGGGGCTTGAAGCCCAGTAGAGCGTGTCGCCGATGTAGCCGACGGCCATTCCGGCGTCGCCCCAGAAGATCGACAGTCCGTTCGAGAAGCCGAGCGTCGCATAGGCGCCGTTGTACATCCCCGCGTACTGGGGTTCGACGATCAGCATGTGCAGCTCCTTGTCGTAGTAGCCTTTCAGCTGGGGTGCGAAGTCGCGCATGTCGGTCATGCCGCTGATGAGCACGTCGCGGTCGTTGATGCGCGCGATGTCCATGCGGAAGGTCTTTTCGGACGACTGCGAATCGACGTCGACGGTCGCCGTGACGCCGAATGCGCCGATGAAGTCCTCCAGGGTCTTCGTCCGGTCGAAATCCTTGGCGAAGTAACCGAACGTCGACGCGCTCTTCGAAACGAAAGCCGTGTCGCCGAACGAGTTGTACATCAGCAGGGCGAGTGTGTACGTGCTGCCTTCGTCGAGCGGGCTGAACGACGTGCCGCGGCCTTCGGGGGAGTTGAGCTGCGCGATCATCTCCTCGGGAACGTCGTAGCCCCGGGATGCGGTCACCTCCTCCAGTGTCATGCCGAGCGCTTCGCACAGGTAGTCGGCGACGGCGGTTTTGACGCAGAGATATTTCATCGCCGCCACATTCGCGGTCTGCATCTGCCAGATGAGCGTGTTGTAGGGCGAGTAGTTGAGGTTGTTCTCCGGAGCGTAGAACTCGAATTCGAGCGATCGGGGAGCATATTCGTCGTTCGGGTCGTTCGTGAACCGCTGCGTGTAGAGCTTGCAGGGGTTCTCGATCGAGTCGTAGGCCAGCGCCACGGCGGTGTAGTTGCCCGAGGGAACGTTCCAGACCGAGGCGTCGTCCGCGAGGAGCGTCACCACGGGGGTCACGGCCTCCAGTTTGTCGTCGATCAGCTGCCGGCGCACCTCCTGCTGCCGTTCGGCGTCGGCGGTGATGTCTCCGGCGACGACCGCGGCCTTGTAGTACTTCGTGTATTCGTTGGGCGAGAAGTGGAGTTTCGGAGCCTTGAATCCGGTGCTCGTGGTCTCGATGCCCTCGAAAGCGATCTCCACGACGGGCGTGGTGTCGATGTCGGTGTCGAAGATCAGTTTCTCGGTCCCCTGGGCGAAATAGCCCGACGACACGTAGTAGATCAGGTAGAACGAGAAGGTGCTCTCGCCGTCGAACGTGCAGGGATAGCTGGCGTACGCCGAGTCGTTGCCGGTGTAAACGGCCATGTCGGCGACGTAGACGTACTCGTTGTAGTTCGAGTTGTAGTAGCCGATCGACTGCGCCGGCACGGTGCAGGTGTTGTCGTCGTGGAGGACGAACTTGAACGTCACGCCGCTGGCCCAGTCCTTCAGCCGGAAGATATTGGCTCCCACGGCTTTCTCGACCTCCAGGCCCGAATCGCGGCCCGAATAGTACCCGTTGTAGTGGTAGGTTGCCAGCTGGGGGATCTCTTCGCCCTCTCCGGTGGTGCGGTAGAGCGTCTCCCACTCCAGTTCGTAGGTGGCCGAAAGGGTCACCTTGTCGGAGTACTGCGCCACCTGCGCGGCGTTGTCGCCCGGACGCGCCTCCCGGCTGCTGATGTAGAGCGTGGTCTTGTAGTTCGAACCCATGACGAAGTTCGAAAGGTCGACCTCGACGGGAACCGTCACGGAGTGGCTGCCGTCGGGAATGGTCGCCTCGGCCGGAACCGAGAACAGCTCGTAGTCGTCGTCCTTGGTCGCCAGATAGACCTTGTAGGCGCCTTTGTTGCCCGGACGCGCGATTTCGACGTTGATCACGCCCTGCACGGCGTCCTGCGGAAACTCCTTCTGGATGGACGACTGGATGAAGTGGATGGCCTTCGCATCGTCCTTGTTGGGGGTGTATTGGTCGCCCTCCTGCGTCTGGCTGCAGGCCGCGGTGAAGAGCAGCAGTCCCGCACCCAGATATTTCGATATGTTTTTCATAGTGTACTTGATTTTCAACGGTTCAAAGGCTCGTTAGGGATTCTGGTCCTCCTCGTTGATGTTCGGATTGGCATCCAGTTCGGCTTTGGGAATGGTCAGCACCCAGTCGTAAGTGTCGGCTTTGGTGATGTTGACGTTCCGGCGGTTCATCATCGAAATGCACTCCTCGGAGAAGCCGTCGTCGGTCCGGCGGTCGATGCCCTGGCCCAGGCGGCGGACGTCGAACAGCCGGCCGTACTCACCCCACAGTTCGATGCGGCGGTGGGTGAGGATGTTTTCGAGGAACGATCCGGTCCAGGTCGTGGTCGTCGCGCCGAGCAGCGTGCCGCTGCGGTTGTTGGCGCTGTAGCCCGGGTCGCGTTCGGCCATGACGGTGTTCATCAGTTCGCGTGCGCTCTTGAGGTCGTCCAGCCGCAGGGCCGCTTCGGCGGCCGTGAAGTACATCTCCTCGACGCGCATGTAGATGTAGTCGCCCAGGAAGGAGGCCACGTTGGCGAACGAGAATTTTTTGCTGACGTAGGGCGACTCCTTGTCCGAGGGGTCCCACCAGTCGCGGCGGATGTCTGTCGCGCTGATGCGGTTGTAGAGCTGCTTGCTGATCAGCTTCGGAGCCGATTTGGCATAGGCGCCCTCCTTGTTGTCCATGTGGGTGAAGAACCCGGCGTAGCCGCCCGCCTGGTCGGCCACCTGAATGCCTGCGCCCCACATGACGTTCTGCTTGTCGAGCGAGTTCATGCCGCCCGTCAGGTCGCTCTTCGTGCCGACGGCGTAGCCGCCTTCGTCGATCACGCGCTTGGCCGCCTTGAATGCCCCGTCCCAGTCGCCTTCCGCCAGACAGGCGCGCGACTTGATGCCCAAGGCCACGTAGAGGTTGATGTGCGATTTGTTATTCTCGGCCAGCGTGGTTTCCCTGGCCTTTTCGAGCAGTTCGATGGCACGGTCGATGTCCTGGTCGATACGGCCGTAGACCGTGCGCAGCGATTCGCGGGGCTGTCCGCCCGTGTCGATCGACGTGCCGGTGGTGTAAACCGGTACGCAGGGCTCGTTCCAGCGCGAAGCGCCCGTCAGGGAGTTGTAGGGGGCGCGGGAGAACCACGTCGCCAGGTTCAGGTAGCAGAGCGCCCGGATGGCGTAGGCCTGTCCTGCGACGTAGGCCACGTCGGCCTCCGTTCCGGCCATTTCCGGCTCGGCGTCGATGATGTAGTTTACATTGGCGATCCATTTGTAGTTGGCGTACCAGACGTCGTACGACCGGAAGGCCGACGAAGTGTAGTTGCTCTTGACGTTGTAGCAGTGGTCGCCCCAGAACCAGCCGTTGCCCTGCGACTGCATGATCAGGTCGTCGGCCATGCAGTCGAGCGCCAGGTTGTAGGCCGCGATGCCGAAGCACTGGTGGGTGTTTGCGGTCGTGGACCATCCGGCCGTCCACATCGAGCGGTAGACGCCGTTGACCGAAGTGATGGCCGTGGATGCCGATTTGAGCAGTTCCTTGCCCGAACCCGAGTCGGTCGGGGAGAAATCGAGCATCGAGTCGCTGCACGAGGGGGCTGATAAGCCGATCAGTGCGATGATAAGATATATTGCTTTTTTCATAGTTGTTTTCTCCCGTGGTTAAAAGTTCAGGTCGATACCGAATGCGATCACGCGCGACGGGGTGTAGCTGTAAGCCACCGATCCCGTGAAGTTATACTGCGGGTCCATGCCGTCCATGTGGTTGAACATGGCGATGTTGTCCAGCGTGGCGTAGATGCGCAGCGACTCGATGTCGATCTTCTTGAGCCAGCGCTTGGGAAGCGTGTAGCCGACGGTGATGTTCTTGATGGCGAAGTACGAGGCGTCGATCAGCGAGTTGCTGGTCGTGGCGTACGAGCCGCCCACTTCGAGCATCGGCACGTCGGTCTTGTCGCCCGGCTTCTGCCAGCGGCGTTTGGCGTTTTTGTGCCAGTTGTTGCCGGCGTACTGCACGTACATCGAGCCGTTGTAGAGTCCGTCGTAAACCCATCCGCCGATCGAATAGGTCGTCAGGAACGAGACGTCGATGTTCTTCAGGATCGTGAACGTCGAACCGATGCTGCCGAAGAGTTTCGGCTCGCGGCTTTCGTGGTAGTATTTGCTCAAGGTGGCCATCGCCACGTTGTCGGTGATGTACTCGTCGCAGCGCGTGTTCACCAGCGCCCCCTCGTCGTTGACCGTCTGGGTCCAGTAGGCGTAGTAGAGCTGCTTGCCCGTGGCGGGGTCCACGCCGGCCGTTTTCGGCAGGTAGAAGGTGTAGATCGGCCGCCCCACCTCGATGACGCGGATGCCCGACGTGATGACATCCTGGCCGCCCGTGAGCGAGAGCACCTTGTTGCGGTTGAACGAACCCATCAGCGTCGCGTCCCAGCGGAAGTCGCGCTTGTCGAGGATCGTTCCGCGCAGCGAGACCTCGAGCCCCTGGTTGCGCAGCGAGCCGACGTTGTCGTTGAAGCCCGTGAATCCGGTCGAGATCGGCAGCGGACTGTTGAGCAGCATGTCGCGCGTTTTGCGGTTGTAGTACTCGACCGAAACGCCCAGTCGGCCGCCGAACATCGTGGCTTCGATGCCGGCGTTGAGGTTGCCGTTCTTCTCCCAGGTCACCTTCCTGTTTTCGAGCTTGTCGACGAAGGCGCCCGCATCGGTGGCGTTGGGCCACGTGTAGTCGTAGAGACCCTGCCATGCGTAATAGGTTCCCAGGTTGTCGTTGCCCTGTACGCCGTATGAAACCTTCAGCGTGAGGTTGTCGAGCCACTGGCGGGTGTTCTCCATGAACTGCTCTTCGGAGATGCGCCACGAGGCGCCCACCGACCAGAAATGGCCCCAGCGGTCGCTGGGATGGAAGCGCGACGAACCGTCCGTTCGCCAGCTGGCGTCGATGTAGTAACGGCTCTTGAAGCCGTAGTTGATGCGCGCGAGGTAGGACTCCACGCCGTAGTTGTGCGAATAGCTGTTGTTGTCGGTGGTCGTCACGGCGGGTCCCAACTCGTCGATCCCGCCGACGATGCCGGTTTTTTCGCCGAGGGCGTAGTTGTACTTGTAGCGGTAGTACTCATGGCCGGCCAGCAGGTTGAGGGAGTGGTCGCCGAACGTGCGGTCGTAGGTCAGCAGCTGGTTGAACGTGTAGCTCAGCGTGCGGGTGTTGGTCTTGCTGAGGCGTCCGCCCTGCTGGGCCGCGTTGCCGTGCTCCTTGTCGTAGACCAGCGTGCGCTGGTAGTCGGTGTAGTCCGTACCGAAGTTCATCGTGAGTTTCAGTCCGTAGAGCCGGGCCTCCTCCCTGACCGTCCCGAAGGTGATGTAGCTGCGCGCCGAAAGCGAGTTGCGGGTGTAGTAGGCCTTGTTGTTGTAAAGTTCGGCCTTCGAGTTGAAGCCCTGGGCCGAGGGGCGGTTGGCGTAGCCGTTGTCATCCTCCGATCCGTATTCGTATTGCAGCCGCCCGTCGGCGTCGCGCACGTTGTTGCCGGCCATGTCCTTCAGGTAGACGGGATAGACCGGGGCCATGAACTGCGCCGTGTACCAGACGTTCGCCGTGCTTGCGTCCTCGAAACTCTGGTAGCTCGATTCGCTGTGGGCGAAGTTGGCGTTCATGCCGATCTTGAGCCAGCTCTTAGCCTGCGAATCGGCGCCCACGCGGCCCGTGTAGCGGGAGAAGTCGGTGTTCTGGAGAATGCCGTCTTCCATGTAGTATCCCAGCGATGCGACGTAGTTGGCGCGTTCCGAACCGCCGTTCACCGAGACGATGTGTTCGGTGCGTATGGCCGAATTGTCGCTGATTTCGTCCAGCCAGTTCTCGTTCCATGCAGCTTTGGCATCCGAACGGATCTTGCCCGTCGACTGGTCGATCAGCGTCTCCCACGTGTAGTTCTTGTACGGGTTGTAGTATTCGGGATTCTTCAGTCCTCCGATCTGCTGGCCGAGGTTGGCGGCGGCGTAGCGGCTCGCGCCCTCGAAATCCATGCCCGTGCCGTATTGGGCGCTGTTGCGCAGCGCTTCGTAGCTCATCTCGACGTAATCTTTCATGTCGACCAGGTCGTAGCGGGGGATGGCGCGCGAGGCGATTCCGACGTTGCCCTTGTACGAAATGCGGATTTTGTCCTTCTTGCCCTTCTTGGTCGTGATGACGATGACGCCGTTGGCTCCGCGGGCGCCGTAGAGCGCACCTGCCGATGCGTCCTTGAGCACGGTCATCGTCTCGATGTCCGCGGGGTTGATCGCGCTGAGCGACCCGTCGAAGGGGATGCCGTCGACCACGTATAGCGGTGTCGCCGAGGCGTTCACCGACCCGATGCCGCGGATGATGACCGATGCCGCCTCGCCCGGCTGGCCGCCGCCGGAGGCGACCTGCACGCCGGCTACGGTTCCTTCGAACGATTTGGTGACGTTGCCCACGACGCGCTTCTGGAGTTCGCCGCCCTTGACGACGGCGGCCGAACCGGTGAACGACTCCTTCTTGGCCGTACCGTAGGCCACGACCATCACGCCTTCGATCTCGGCGGTGTCCTCCCGGAGCGTGACGTCGATGCGGGTCTTGTTGCCGACAGGGATTTTCTCGGTCTTGTAGCCCAGGTAGGAGACGACGAGCGTGGCGTTGGCCGGGACGTTCGTCAGGGTGTAGTCTCCGTCGACGTTCGTCGTGATGCCCTGCGTAGTGCCCTCCACGAGAACGTTCGCGCCGATGATGGCTTCGCCGTTGGCTCCGGTGACTTTGCCGCTGACGGCGACGTTCTGCGCCCAGGAGGCCGTCGTCCATGCCAGCGACAGGATGCACCAGAGAATTGCTGCTATCTTGTTCATAGATGTACTCTTATTTGATGTTGTGCGTGTTGTGAATGATGGTCCAGAGGTCGCCTTCGGGTTTCGCTCCGGCGGGCAGCTGGACGCTCTCCATCGGGTAGATGAACTTCTCGGGGTTGGCGATGGGTTTCCCGGCGGGCGACCGGAGCGGTTCGTCCGTTCGGGTTGCGGCCTGCGCCTTCGCCCGGGCGGCGTCCGGAGCCGCGCTGGTGGTCGCCGAACCCCATTTGGTGACTTTGTCGCCGACCGTGTTGGTCGCCGTCGCCATGAAGACGTACGTGGTTTCGGGCGTTACGCCGCTCTCCCCGGTGAAGAGGATGGCAAAGCCGTTTCCGTTGATGTAGGGGAGGTACTCCTCCTTGAGGTCGTGTCCGAACTCTTCGATCACGGCCGGATAGTTGTCCGTGCTGACGTTCGCCAGGGCGCTCTGTTTGAAAATCGCGTAACGCACCGTTGCGATGTCGATGCCCTTCATGACGCCGGCTACGGTGTTGTGCGTCGGGCCGTAGTTGGCGTTGGTCGAGGCTGCGGCTGCGAACCACGCGGCTGCGGCCGTGCTGGTCTTCGTGGTGACGGAGTTGACGCAGACCGTTTCGGCGCCGCTCGACGAGGTGGCCAGCGTGAGCAGCGTGTAGGACGTGCCGGCGCTGACTCCTTCCGTAAGTCCGTTGTAACCGTCGGCGCTGTTTACCGTCGCCGAGAGCAGCTCGGGGTTGAACTGGACTCCGTAATTGGGGTCTTTCAGGAATGCGGCGATGGCCTGTCGGTCGTAGGGATCGGAGAAGACCTGATTGAAGAGCTTGGTCGTCAGCGTACGGTAACGGACGTCCGTCACGTCGTCTCCCTTCCAGTGGGTCCACACGGAGTTGGTCCAGCCGTAACCCGTCAGGGCGAGGTAGGCGTTGGTGATGTAGAACCGCTGCGTGAACCAGTCGCTGCCGCCGTAGTTCGGACCGGCGGAGTAGCCGTCGGCCGTGGTCTTGAACTGCGTGGAGGAGAGGTTCGAGGTGATGTTGCCCCGCAGGTCCATGCCGAAGGCGAAGATCACGTAGCTCAACTCGGGGGTGAGTCCCGTCATCTGGAGGCTCTGGGTTCCCGACTTGAGCATCGAGGCCATGGCCAGCTGGAGGCTGATGCCCTGCTTTTTGGCGTATTCGACGATATAGGTCTGGAAGGCGGTCATCAGCTCTTCGGGCGAATACTTGGCGAAGGTCGTGGCCGGGAGAATCTCATAATAGTAGGTTTCGTCGCTGGAGGCGTAGATGTCGAACGCCACGGCGTCGGAGATGATCGTCGTCGGGGCGATGACCAGCGGCGGAACGTCGGCGTCCGAGGTGACGAACGAGAGCTGTGCGGCTTCCGAGTTGGTGAAGCGCGTGGCGTCGGACGTCATGGCGCGCACCGAGAAGGAGTAGGTGCGGCCCTTGTCGAGTTTCGACAGGATGACCGTACGGTTTCGGGTGGTCGACACCTCCCCGCCGTCGACCGAGAACTCGTAGAGTTCCGCTTCGGGCACTTCGGTCCAGGAGATGACGGTTTTCGACGCATAGGCGCTGCCGAGCGTGATCTTCGGCTGGGGAAGCTGCTCCAGATCGTCGGTCAGCACGTGGATGTAGGTGAAGGGGGATTCGGTGTATTCGGCCGGGTCCCGGGGGCAGGCCTTGACCGCCACGACATACTCTTTCTGCCGTTCCAGACTGTTGAATTCCAGCCGGCAGCCGGTTGTCGAGGTTTCGCTCCCGCCGTCGAACGTGTAGACGTAGGACCCTGCGTCGTCGACGGCTTCCCAGCGGAGGGTGAATCCGGTGGTCGTCAGGTCGCTGACGATGATCTGCGGCTGTGCGACGGGTTGCAGGCCGGAGCCGGTCTCCGCCGCGTCGTCGTCCGACGAGCAGGCGCACAGTCCCGCGAGGGCCGCCGCCGCGAATGCCGCGTATTTATAAAAGGTTTTCATAGGTTTGATTCTCTTTTGCGTTAGTGAATGTGTCATTCGACGGTTACCTCGATCGGTTTGCGAATGGCCGCGCCGTCCGAGACGATGATCGTCGTCCGGCCTTTCTTGAGGCCGGTGAGCTTCATCACTCCGCCCCGAAGTTCGATCTTCACGAGGTCGGGAACGGAAACGGTGTACCCCAGGACATTGGTGGCGGTGAAGTGGTTGCTCAGGTCGATGCTGACGGTGTCGCCCACGCCGACCCGCTGCGCCGGGATGCCGTCGATCTTGGCGATGTTCCGCAGCAGCTTGTAGGTGTCGAGGCTGCCGATGCCCATGTTGCCCAGATACTGCTGGTATTTGCCGGTGCAGTAGCGGTCGACGGACTGGGTGCTGCTCAACAGCGCCTGCCGGAGCATTTCGCCCGTAAGGCCCTTGCGTTTTTCAGCACCGTAGTAATAGCTGACGGCCAGCGCGCAGGCTCCCGACACGTGGGGGCAGGCCATCGAGGTCCCCTGGCTGCCTTCGTAGCCCGAAGAGCCGTCGGCGGCCACGCTCGTGCTGTAAACGCCGCCGTAGGCGTTGCTCAGCATCTGGTCGCCGCCCGGGGCCGAGATCTGGACCCATGTGCCGTAGTTGGTGTAGTAGGCCGGGGCGCCCGTGAACGCGGTTGCGCCCACGCTGATCGCGTTGGCGTCGGCGGCGGGATAGCAGACCTCGCTCGAAGCGTCGTTGCCCGCGGCGAAGAGGACGATGCCGCCGGCCATCGGGCCTGTCTGGTTGCCGTTTTCGTCCAGTCCCGCATATTTGTTGAAGTACTCCATGGCACGCGAGAGCGCCGAGTAGGAACCGCGTGTCCAGTCGGTCACGGAGATGGTTCCGGCGGTGTATCCCCAGCTGTTCTGGCAGATCACGGCGCCGTTGTCGGCGGCGTACTTGATGGCGCGGATCTGTCCGGCCAGTCCGGCGCCCGACGATCCGGACTCCGACTTGCCGAGAATCTCGCACGACATGATCTTCACGCCGTCGCCCCTGCCCGAGCCGCCTGCGATGCCGCAGACGCCCACGCCGTTGTTGTTCACGGCGGCGATCGTGCCGGCGACGTGCGTGCCGTGCATCAGTTCGGCCGAGAAATCCAGTTCGCCGGTCTCTTTGGTGAAGTTGTAGCCGTAAATGTCATCCACATAGCCGTTGCCGTCGTCGTCGACGCCCGGCGTGCCGTTCAGTTCGGCCTCGTTGACCCACATGTTGGCGGCCAGGTCTTCGTGGTCGTACTTGACGCCCTGGTCCACGACGGCGACGATCACGTCGGGATTGCCCGTCGAGAGCTGCCAGGCGGCGTATACGTTGGCGTCGGCGCCCAGCTGGCTCGTCTGCGCGAAGATGTTTCCCGTGTTGTTGTAGTGCCATTGCATCTGCTGCGAGCGTTCGCTCTCGTTGAACGGGAAGGGGACGTTGCGCACCTCGTCTGCGATGGCGCGGGTGACGCTCTGCGCCCCGGCGGCGGGAGATGCCGCGCGGCGGTGGTCCGAAGTTTCGGCGGCCAGCGAGTATTCGATGATTTCGATGTCCTTGCACGAAGAGAGCAGGCTGGCCATCTCGCTCGTCGGGACCGACGGGTCGTATTTGGCGTAATACCAGAGGTGCAGGCCTTCCCTGCGGGTGCGTTCTTCGAAACGCCCGCCGTCCGGGAAGAGCCGTTCGAAACGTACGGTGTTCACCGTGTTGAGGATGCGGTCGATCTCGTCGATGCCGCTGCCTTTCGAAACGCCCTGCGCGCGGCTCTTTTCCACGATGCCGGAGGCCTCGGTCTTCAGTTTGAGGATGATCTCGCCGCCGATGGCCGCCGGGGAGGCGTTGACGATGACGGGACCCGCGGTCTCTTCGCCGCCGCTCTGCGTGTCGTCCTTGGCGCACGATGCCGCCGCGAGGACGGTTGCCGCCAGGAGAAGCGATTTGAATGGATATTTCATAGACGATCAGTTTTTAGTGTTATTCCCGGATGCAGCGTATCTGTGCGGAACAGTCGTGCTCGCCGAGCCTGTAATTGCACCAGTTGGGGTTGAAGTTCACGAAGTAGGCCGATGACTTCGTCGCATCGGGAGTCGCCTGGGCGGTCCAGTAGAATGCCATGCCGCCCGTGTAGTTGCAGATGCTCACCGAGATGTAGTCCGTGTAGTAGATGTTGCCGGCCATCGGGTAGTAGTCGCCGGTGTTTTTCCAGCGGCGCCCGCAGTCTTCGTAGGCGTTCCAGTCCCATTTGACGCTGACGCCGGTTTCGTCGTAATCCGCCGCGGCGCCGCCGTTGGTGATCGAGTTGTTTCCAGCGGGAATGCCCCAGAGATCGGGTCCCGGGACCTTGTAGCCCGGAGGGCAGGGGTCGAAAATGGTCTTCTCGGGACCCCACAGCCCCGGATGCGTGGCCTTCGGGTCTGTTCCCGTGCAGTACCAGTCGGCGTGGCCGTTGTACGGCGATTGCAGGTAGGTCATCGGGTTCAGGATCGAATTGGGAATGTTGGCCGGCGGCGTGGCGAGCACGGCGGCCTGCGCGTTGTAGACCCATGTTCCCGTTCCGTCGCCGATCGCGGTGTTCGGTTCGTTGTAGGCCGGGACGTTGTTGCCGTCGGTATTCGCGTGGTAGGGCGATCGCGAAGGCGTGAAGGGGTCCTTGCGGCCCCACTCGTAGAACATGCCTCGGTTGCCCACGTCCATCGGGGTGTTGTTCAGCGCTCCGAGGTTGCGGTCCATGATCACGGCGGCGACTTTGCCTTCCGAGTCGATGTGGTCGTGCGCCGTGATTTCGTCGTTGCAGACCCAGATGTGCCAGCTCCAGACGATGTTGCCCTTGATGTCCTTCACGGCGATCACGGCGTTGCCCTCCGAACGCCCCGTCGAGAAGGTCACGTAGCCGCCCCGGTAGATCGGCGCGCCGTCGATGATTTCGCGCGACATGGTCTTGTCGCCGTCGTGGCGCGATTCCCAGAGCAGTTCGGCGAAGGCGCCGTCCTCGATGGCGAGTCCGTAGTTGGCGATGTAGTCGCTGACTCCGTCGCCGCCGCCGTTGCCCTTGACCGATGCGTCGAATTTGTAGACGCCGCCGGTCCGGGCGATGTAGCAGTTGGCCGTGCCTTCGGCGCTCAGGTTGACGCTCCGTTCGGCGCGCTGTACGAGTGCGACCTCCTGCGAAACGGTCTCCCCGTTCTTCTCGGCGCTGACCGTGAGTTTGCCCGTCAGGGTTTCGGCTCCGGCGTTGATCAGGGTCTCGACCAGCAGGGCGTTGCCGTCCTGCCGGGCGACGGTGAACCAGTCGCCTTCGGCGGCGTAGTCCCAGCCGTCGGCGTTCGTCGCCACGGTGATCACGGCGTTGCCTCCGTCGGCGTCGAAGATCACTTTTTGGCTCGACACCTCCACGTAGGCCTTGCTTTCGCCCTCCTCCGGCCATATCCGGGTGGTTTCGGTGCAGGCTGCCAGCAGTGCGGCCGACAGCACTGCGATGCTGCATATTATCGTATTTTTCATGTTCGGGATCGTTTTGTGTTCGTCTATTCCTTCCACGTGGTGGGGATCTTGTCGTAGTCCGAGAGTTTCGTACATCCCGCGAAACTGCTCTTGGCGGCGGTGATCGCGGTGAGTCCCGAGGCGGCGGCATTCTCCGCCGTGCGGTCGTACAGGTGGTATTTCACGCCGTCGACGACCGTGTAGGGCGATTCGCCTTCGAGCGACGCGCAGCCCTGGAAGGTCGAAGTCAGCGTCTTGAGCTTCACGGCTTCGTCGAACAGGCTCACCGGAACGCTCCTGAGCATCCCGCAATCGCGGAAGAGATTCGCGACGCTGGTCAGTTTGACGGGGCTGACCAGCATGTTCTTGCCGACCTCTTCGAGCGACGTACAACCGTCGAAGACCGAATTGAACATGGTGGCCGAAGCGCAGTTGAACACCTCCGACCCGACGCGGACCAGTCCCGTGCAGTCGGCGAACAGGCTGGTGTAGGTTGAAATCTGCGTGGTTTTCAGCAGCCCGTCGGGGATCTCCCGGAGTGACGTACAGTTGAGGAATGCCTTCTGGAAATTGAGCGACGTGCCGTTCAGTCCCGTGAAGGCGTCCGGCGCGATGCTTTCGATTCCCGAGCAGCCGGAGAACATCTCCGTCAGGGTCTTCGTCTTGGTGTTGGCTTCGAACAGGCGCGAGGGAACCATCGTGAGGCGGGTGCAGTTCAGGAAGCACTGGGCCACGGTGGTCGCGTTGACGTTCTTGGCGAAGAGCCCTGCCGGAATCGTCTCCAGGGCGGAGCATTCGGAGAACGTGTTGTTGAAGGCCGTCGCCCCGGTCAGTCCGTCGAAGATTCCGGCGGGCACGCTCTTCAGCGCCGTGGCCCCTGCGAAGAGGCGGTCGCATTTGGCCGAGGCCGTGCTCTTCCCGAAGAGGAGGCCGACCGATTCGAGGGCCGTGCAGTTCTCCAGGGCGTTGGAATAGGTCGTCACTTTCGGGTTGCCGGCGAACAGTCCGTCGGGCAGCGTCGTCAGTGCGGCGCAGTTCTGGAACACCTTGCCGAAGGTCGTGACGGAGGGATTGCGGCTGAACAGACCGGCGGGAGCCGTTTTCAGTCCCGACGCCGCGAATACGCTGGTGGCGGTCGCCAGATTCGGCATCCCGGCGAAAATATCCTCCGGAACGCTTTCGAGCAGCGTGCAGTTTTCGAACAGGCTGCCGATGCTGGTGATCGCGGGTGCGCCGGCGAAAGCCTCCGCGGAAACGGTTTTCAGGTTGTCGCAGTCCTTGAACATCGAGGAGATATTCTTGCAGGCGGCGCAGCCGGAGATGATGTTGGCGCCGATCTCTTCAAGCCCCGTACAGCCTGCGAACAGGCCCGAGAACGAGGTGACTTTGGAAAGTCCGCCGAGGACGCCTTCGGGGATGCTTTTGAGCGAGGTGCAGCCTTTGAAGACATTGGTGAACGAGGTGACCGCCGTATTGGTGGCGAACAGCCCTGCGGGGAGCGTCGTGAGCGACGCGCAGCCGTTGAAGGCGTCGTTGAAGGCGGTGACCAGGGTAAAGCCGTCGAACAGCCCTGCGGGCACTTCGGTCAGCGAGGTGCAGTCCTTGAAGATGTTGTTGAAGGCGGTCTTCGTCACGGTCGTGAAGGCTCCGCTGCTTTTGAACAGCTCGGCCGGGACGCTTTGCAGTTCGCTGCATCCGGTGAAACAGCTCATAAAGGTCGTCACCTTGTCGCAGCCTGCGAACAGGTCGGCGGGAACGCTCTGGATGGCCGTTTTGCTGAATGCGCTCTGGAAATTGGTGACCTTGTGGTTGTTGGCGAACAAGCCGGCCGGGACGGATTTCAGGCTTGTTCCCGAGAAGAGCATGCGGAACGAGTCGACCTCGGGGTTGTTGGCGAACAGGCCGGCCGGGACGGATTCGAACGACTCGGTGTTGGCGAACAGCGAGTTGAAGGTCGTCACCTTCTTGTTGTTGGCGAAGAGTTTTTCGGGAACCGTCTTCAGTTTGCCGTTCGAGAAGATGATCGAACAGTCGGTCAGCTCCGTGTTGCGAGAGAAGAAATCCTCGTCGATCTGGGTGATCGCCGTGCCGGAGAAGAGCGAACCTACCGAGGTGATCTTCGTGCAGTTGTAAAGCAGGTCGGCGGGCACTTCGGTGACCATGTTGCAGTTCTGGAAGCAGTAGGCGAAGGTTTCCGTCTCGGTTGCATGGTCGAACAGCCCGTCGGGAACGGCTTCGAGGACGCGGCAGTCGGTGAATGCATAGTGGAAGGTGGTGACCTTGGCGAAGGCTTCGGTGTTGTCGGAGGGAATCCGTTTCAGCTCGCGGCAGTTCTGGAATGCGCGCGCCATCGAGGTCAGCCCCGTGCGGCCCCAGTTGTAAACCTCCCTGAACTGGTTGCCCAGTCCGTAGTCGGGGATGTCGTAGGAGTTGAGCGACGTCACACTGCCCTTGACCGAGACGATGTAGTAGCCCGGGTCGGTGTAGGTGTGCGAGGGGTAGGCGGAGGTGACGTTCTCCTCGATGCTGCCGTCGCCCCAGTCGATGGTGGCGTCGATGGCCTTGTCGAACGGCAGATAGGTCTTCAGGCTCGACGAGGTGATGTCGATTCCGAGGATGAAGGCGTCGAGGTCCAGACCGGTCTGGGAGACGGTGACGACCTGTTCGGTCTGGTTCTGTTTGCCGTCGCCGGCCGATACGGTGATGGTTGCGGTGCGGGACGATCCGCTCGAATTGGTCTCGGCGGTGATTGTAAGTCCCTGCTCGGTTTTCGTGGCGGAGAGCCAGTCGGAATTTTCGGAAAGCGTGTACTCCCAGTCGTAGTTGGATCTGATTCCCAACTCTTTTTTGTCGGATTCGGTGGGAGTGGGCGAGAGGGGAATGGTTTTTAGCGAAACGTTGACGTAGACGGCGCGGTCCTGCGTGACGCGGATCGTTTCAGAGACGGGATTACCCCCCCCCCTCGCCGGCAATCAGCACGAAGGTCGTTTCGCGGTCCTCGATCTCCTCGTTGGGGTCGAGCGTCATCGTGACTTTGTCGCCCTGCTGTTCGAGAAGCAGCCACGGGCAGTCTTTGGTTTCGAAGATCCAGTCTTCGTCGGTCGACTGCACTTCGAATTCGGCGGTCAGTTCGCCGATGGCGGGAATCTGGAAGTTGTTTTTCGATGCGGCGATTTCGAGCGTGCCGTACGCGTTCTGCGTGGCGGAGATGGTCGCGGTCTTGTCGCCGGCGGTAATGGTGATCGTAGCCTGCTGCTGCTCCTCGACCTTGTTGCCCTCGCAGTTCAGGACGAGCTGGTCGGCGACGTCGTCTTTCTCGATGGTCAGCCAGCCGGCGTTGACGGCGTCGTATTTCCACGTCGTGTTGGTCTGGATGTCCACGACGACCTCTCCGCCCAGGCTCTTGAAGCCGATCGAGGCGTTGCGTTCGTCTTCAGCGGCGAACCATGTGTTTTTCGACGAGATGCCCAGTTCGGCCGCAATGCCGGACGGTTCGTCGCCCGGGACGGGGTTGGTGTAGGTGATCGTCTCTTCGGAGCACCCCATCATGCCGAGCAGTAAAGCTGTCAGTGCATATAATTTTTTCATGTGTGCTGCGGTTTAATGTTTCGATACGGGAAAGGTGCTGCCCGAGGGTGCGATGCCGTCGGCGGCCCGGGTGACGGAGGTCGGGGCCGTGCCGGTGTCGGCCGGAATGTCCCAGTCCACGAGATACATCGTGCCGGTGGCGTAGTAGAGGTCGCCGAACGACAGCCACTGCTGCTCCTGGTATCCGATGATGCCCAGCGTGGTGTACGGCGATTCGAAACCGTTCAGGAGGATCGCCTTGCGGGTTTCGTCCGCGTCGTCGTTGTAGCCCTCTCCCAGTCTGCCGGTCAGCATGCCGTTGTGGAAACCTCCGCCCTGCATGTTGATCGAGTACAGGTAGTGGAAGCGGGAGACCGTCGGGGAGATCTCGCGGGTGTAGCAGAGCCTGCCCAGTTCGATCGACATGGTTTGGGTGTTTTTGTCGTAGGTGGCTTCCACGACCGTGCCCGTCAGGAACAGGTTCTTGATGTAGAAACTCTTGCGGTACTCTTTCTCTTCGACGGTGCAGAACGTACCCGTGCCGCTCACGCCGATCGGTTCACGGCCGTAATACCAGTTTTCCGCATGAAGTCCGTAATATCCCAGCATTTGGTAGTAGGGGTTTTCCTCGCGTGAGATTTGCGAAACGGTCACTTTGCAGGATTCCGTAGCGGAGCCTTTGGTCGCCCGGACGGTGAGCGTCGCATTGCGGTGGGCGTCGGGATTGCGCGGGGCGCCGACGCGTACCGTTCCGCTGACCGGGTCGCTTTCGACCGAAACCCAGTCGGCGTCGCTCGTGACGCTCCACTGGCCGTTGGAGACCACGGTGAAGAGAACGCTCTCACCTTCGGAATCCAGCGAAATTTCCTCCGAAGCGGTGGTGGACAGCAGGACCGTTTCCCACGAGAATGCCTGGTGAACGGCGATTTCCTGTTTGTCGCCGGCCGTTTCCACGGTGATTTTCGAGTTGCGGACATTGTCGGTCGTATTGCTTGCCGCGGAGATGGTCAGCAGGCCCTCTTCGGAGGCCAGCGTCACCCAATCGTCCGGACAGCTCACCTTCCAGTCGGAGGGCGTGGCTACCGCGACGGTGGTCGTTCCGCCTTTCTGGGCGAACGCGACACTACTTCGCGAGAGGACGATCACATCCGCGACCTCCTCTTTGTTCTTGTCGTCGCAGCCGCTTGAGGCGCAGAGGACGAGAACCGTCAATAGCGTAAAGCATCTTCTCATAAAAATTGGATTAGGAATAAAAAATGAATGGGTACGGTATCCCGTTTCCGGAGAACCGTATTTGCTGAAAATTGCATCGTGTGAAATTTTTGGACTTGTTTATTTGCGGCACAATATACGAAAATTTGCCCGAATGCTTTCTGGAAATCCTGAAAATATTGTCGTAAAAGTCTTTTCTTATTGTTTGTTTTTCGGTGTTATGCGTGTGTATAAGGTTGATTTTTAACGATTTTGAAGAATGACAGCCGTTTTGCGGCTGCAACTGTTTTGTTTGTCGGATATTGTCATCGCAGGGATATTTCCGGTCCGGTGAAAAAGAAGTGTATTTGTTATATATTGACCATTTGGGGCGTAAGCTGTTGAATGATAATTGATAATGTCCGTCCCGGCGGCGGTTCCCGCGATTTTCCGTCCGCGACGTCCCGATATTGACCGCTTTTTGTTACTTTTGCAAAAAGAAAAAAATGAAACTCGTCGAACTGTTAGCTCCTGCCAAAGATTACGCTGCGGCCGCGGCCGCCGTGGACTACGGCGCCGATGCGGTCTATATCGGCGGCGCGCGGTTCGGCGCGCGGCAGGCCGCGGGGAACTCCGCGGAGGAGATCGCCCGGGTCGTGGAGTATGCCCACCGCTTCGGAGTGCGGGTCCACGCCACGCTCAACACGCTCGTGTGGGACGACGAACTGGAGGCCGCCGAACGGCAGGCCCGCAGCCTGATCGACGCGGGCGTCGATGCGCTGATCGTGCAGGACATGGCTCTGCGGCGGATGGACCTTCCGGTGGAGCTGCACGCCTCGACGCAGGTTTCGAACCGCACGCCCGAGGGGGCGCGGTTCTTGGGCGAGGCGGGGTTTGCGCGGGTGATTCTCGAACGCAACCTCACGCTGGAGGAGATCCGGGCCATCTGCGCCGCCACCGCGGCCGAGGTCGAATGCTTCGTCCACGGGGCGGTCTGCGTGGGGTACAGCGGCCGCTGTTTCCTCTCGCGGTCGATGTCCGCGCGCAGCGGCAATCGCGGGGCGTGCAGCCAGCCCTGCCGCCTGACGTGGGACCTCACCGACGGAAAGGGCCGGACCTGGATTGCCGGGAAGCATCTGCTGTCGGTGCGCGACATGAATCTTTCGCAACGCATTGGCGATCTGCTGGATGCGGGCGTCACTTCATTCAAGATAGAAGGTCGGCTCAAGGATCTCGCTTATATCCGGAACGTTGTGGCCCACTACCGCCGGGCGGTGGACGAGGCGCTGGCCCTGCGGCCGGGGCTGGTGCGGTCGTCCGTCGGCGAGAGCGTCCCGGATTTCACGCCCGATCCGTCGAAGAGTTTTACACGCGGGGAGTCCGACTATTTTCTGGACGGAAAGCGCGCCGGAGTGGCGTCGTTCGACACCCCGAAGGCGGTCGGCGAACGGGTGGGCCGCGTGGCGGGCGTTTCGGGCGGCACGTTCACGCTCGACGGTGCGCACGATCTTGCGCCGGGCGACGGCATCTGTTTCCTGACGCCGCGCGGCGTGACCGGGACCAACGTCAACGCCGTGGAGGGTCGCCGCATCACGCCCAATCGCATGGAGGGGATCACGCCCGGGGCGGAGGTCCGCCGCAATTTCGACCGCCGTTTCACGCTGGCCGTGGAGCGCAGCCGCACGCGGCGGGTGATTCCGGCGAAGGCCGCGGCGGAGGCGACGGCCGAAGGGCTGAAACTTACTTATACGGATTGCGAGGGCGTTGCGGCCTCGGCCGTGCGGGCCGTGCGGCTCGACCCGGCGAAGAATCCCGACGCCAATGCCGCCGCACTGCGTGCGCAGGCGATGAAGTCGGGCGACACGATCTTCGCGGTCCGCGAAGCCGAAGTGCGGGGCGCGGAGTGGTTCGTGCCGGCGTCGCTGGCTGCGGAACTGCGCCGCGAAGCGTTGGCGGCACTTGCCGGAGCGCGCCGCGAACGGCGGCCGGAACACCGCATTCTGCCCGAGAATCCCGCCGCGAAATACCCGTCGGAACGGCTTGCGGCCGAGGAGAACGTCACCAACCGGCTGGCCGAGGCGTTCTACCGCGACCACGGGGTGCGGCAGATCGAACGGGGGCTGGACCTCGCGTCGACGACCGCCGGGCATGTGGTCTTGCGTTCGGCCTACTGTATCCGCCGCGAGATCGGCGAATGCCTTCGGGAGCATCCGCGGCTGCGCGGCGACCTGTTTCTGGAACACGGCGCCTACCGTTACCGGCTGGCGTTCGACTGCGAGGCCTGCGAAATGTCGCTGGTCGATCCGCTTGAAAAGCGGGAGCCGGAAGGTGTGTAACTATTTATAAAATAATGTATGCAGGAACAGCTGACGCCCGATTTCGGGGATTATGAACTCCTCGACACGGGGGATTTCGAGAAACTGGAACGCTTCGGGCGTTATGTGACGCGCCGTCCCGAGCCGCAGGCCATCTGGAGGCGCTCGCTCGCCGAAGAGGAGTGGCGGCGCATGGCCGACGCTTCGTTTCGGCGCGATGCGCGCAGCGACGAGCGGGGCGAATGGCGTCTCGCGCCCGGAATGCCCGACCGCTGGGTGGTGGAGTATGCCTATAAGCGGATGCGGCTGCGCATGCGGCTGGGGCTTACGTCGTTCAAGCATGTGGGCATCTTCCCCGAGCAGGCCGCCAACTGGAATTTCATCTACGACAACTGCCGGGCTTTGGCCGGAGACGGACCTACTGATGGCGAGCGTGTTGCGGCTGTCGGTTCGGGCGTTGCGCGAGGTGGCGCCCCCAAGGTGCTGAACCTCTTCGCCTATACGGGCGGGGCGACGCTCGCGGCGCGGGCCGCCGGGGCCGAGGTGACGCACGTCGATTCGGTCAGGCAGGTGGTGACCTGGTCGCGCGAGAACATGGAGTTGAGCGGCCTGGAGGGCGTGCGGTGGATCGTCGAGGATGCGCTGAAATTCGTCCGGCGCGAAGTGCGCCGCGGGAGCCTTTACCGCGGGATCATCCTCGATCCCCCGGCTTACGGGCGCGGGGCCGGCGGCGAGCGGTGGATTCTGGAGGACAACATCGGCGAGATGCTGGAGTGCTGCGCGCAGCTGCTCGAACCCCGGGGGGCGTTTCTGGTGCTGAACCTCTACTCGATGGGCCTCTCGTCGACGCTGGCACGCACGGCTGTGAGGCAGGCGTTCGGCGCGCCGCGCGAGGAGCAGTGGGGCGAGCTGTGTTTCACCGACCGGGCCGGCAAGCAGCTGCCGTTGGGAACCTATTACCGGTTTACGCGGTAGGGTTTGCGGGGGGGGGCGCGGGGGATGCGCTGTGTTTTTGGCAGCCGTCCTCAAGTCGGAATCCCGTGTCGCGTTCCGCGGCGCAGGCGTAAGACGCCGGTTCTATGAATACGAGCGCAGAACGGCAGTTGCAGACTGCGAAATTGCAGCGGCCGAAAAGGGCATAAGAAATCGGTTTCAACTTGCCGGGGCAAGTTGGCAGGGCGCAGCTCCGCCCTGCGGAGGCCCGCCGGTTTTAGGAGCTCCCGGAGGCTTCGTTCCTTTTTCCTTTCGGTTCTGCGCCCGTGAGTTTAGACGGATTCTATCAACCTTAAAACACGTGATATGAGTATTCTTGCAGTGATATTCGGAATTTTGAGCGGCTGTTTCCTCGCCGTGCTGGTGGGCATCATCGGCAGCCACCGCCGTATCGGCTTCGGCTGGGCGTTTCTGATAAGCCTGATCTTCACGCCGCTCGTCGGGCTGATCGTCGCCCTGCTGACCGATCCGCTGCCCGGCGGAGGGCAGCGATGGGGTTGTGTCGGAACCGTCGTCGCCATTCTGGGGCTGTTGTTCTTCGCCGCGTTCCTGCTGCTGGCGCTGACGGGCGGGGCCATGCTGCTGGCTCTGTGAAACCCGGAACGGAGATGTCCATACCCCTGCATCAGACCGCCCGGCGCTTCGATTCCGGGATATTCCTTAAAGAAGGCTCTTCCACTTCGGAGGAAGAACCGGTCGGGTATGCCCACCGGGATGACTACGGCGATTGAGCACTCCTCGTCAGCGTGATCTTTACACCGCCGGTAGGACTGATCGCGGTGCTTTTGACCGATCCGCGGACACTTGATCTACTGGTAGCGTTTTTCCAGCTCGGCAATCATTGTTTCGAGCTTTTCTTCATTCGTCTCGAAGTAGCGTGAGTCGAAAGCCCTCGGAATCATACCGAGCCAGTTCCGCACCTTTTTGCTGGCGAGCATTTTGCCGAATACCTTGTCGATATTCGTATCCGCAGACCACAAGGTTTCCCCCATCTGTTCGGGCAGGATGGCTTTCATGCGCTGGTCGTAGTAGATATTCATCGAGTTGTCGAATGCCCCGAGTTCGTTGTAGCAGCGCAGAAGGTCGATGACGATCTGTTTGTCGGCGATGTCGGACGCGATGCCCGTCGTCTTGAACATCTCCAGCGCGTCGGTTAGGAAGCGGTAGGGTTTTCCCATGCTGCCGGTGATCCGCCGGGTATAGTAAGCTACCGTGTCGGCGGGAAGACCGTCGAGCGAGAAATCATGCTCCTTCAGGCGGTATGCGACCCGTTTCTCGTCGTTGTACATCCATTTGTAATCCTGTATAACTTGCAGGTTGTCGCGTAGTTCGAGCGCAACGAGCTGCATGGCCTGCCGCACCTCCCTCTGTTTTGCCGAGTCGGCGATTTTGGCCGTCAGCCACAGCGTCAGCAGCACGCCGCCCGTAACGATCGAGAATTGGCGGACATAGTCGCCGATATTCCACTTTTTAAACCGGTTTTTTAAGGATTTCTTCATGGTGTGTCGGATTAGAATACGTAATAAATCAAGATTCCCGCCCCGGCCGAGAGGACGATCAGCAGGATGGGGTTGACCTTGCGCCACGAACCCACGAAAACACCGCCGAAGAGCGCCCAGCTCCAGGCGTCGATGAAGTTCCGGTCGTCGGGGTTGTCGCCGTGGGGGAAAATCAGCAGCAGAGCCGCGGCGGCGATCATGCCGATCACCACGGGCCGCATGCCCCGCATGGCCCCTTCGACCAGCCGGTTCCCTTTGAGTTTCATAAAAAAACGCGCCACGAGGATCATCAGCGTCAGCGACGGCAGGCAGACGGCGAAAGTGGCGATCGCCGAACCCAGGATGCCGCACCAGGTGTGTCCGGTCTGGACGCCGACGCTGTAACCCACGTAGGTCGCCGAGTTGATGGCGATGGGTCCGGGCGTGATCTGCGACACGGCGACGATGTCGGCGAATTCGGCGGCGGTCATCCACTGGTGCTGCACGACCACTTCGTTTTGGATCAGCGACAGCATGGCGTAGCCGCCGCCGAATCCGAAGAATCCGATCTTGAGGTAGGATATGAAGAGTTGCCAGAGGATCATAGCTGCGCTAATTAAGAATTAAAAATTAAAAGTTGGGAGTCGGCATGTCCCGCAGGCGGTCTCTGCCCTCGCTCAACCGCAAAACTCACCTTTCACCTTTCACCTTTTTTGCCATTGTCAACTCCCAGGCGATGCCCAGCGCGGCGGCCGCGGCGAGTATCCAGATCGGCGACCAGTCGAGCCACCAGATGGCCAGGGCCGAGGCGGCGATGACGACCAGCATCGTCCAGTGCATGCCGCGGGAGAGCGTGAGCACCGGGCCGATGATCAGCGCCACGACCGCCGGGCGCATGCCCTTGAAGGCCGCGTCGACGACGGGGTTCTGGCGGATGCCGGCGAAGAAGATGGCGATTGCAAGGATGATGACGAACGACGGCGTCACCGTGCCCAGCAGGGCCGCCGCCGCGCCGCGCAGTCCGCGGACCTTGTAGCCTACGAATACCGCGGTGTTGACGGCGATCGGGCCGGGGATCGACTGCGCGAGGGTCAGCAGGTCCAAAAACTCCTTCTGCTCGATCCACTTGCGTTTGGTGATCAGCTCGCGTTCGATCAGAGGCAGCATGGCGTAACCGCCTCCGAAGGTGAACATCCCGATTTTCAGGAACGAGACGAATATGGTTGTCAGCCGTTGCATCGTCATTGGCGGGTTTTGCGGCCCAGCAGGTTCATCATCCCGTCGATGTAGGTCATCGGGTGGGTCGGTGCGCCGGGCAGCCAGAGGTCCGGGGTGTGGGTGCCGAAGAACGTGCGGTCGACGGCGCGGCTGTCGGCGAAAAGTCCGCCCGAGCAGGCCTCCGAACCGCAGGCGACGAGGATTTTGGGTTCCGCGACGGCGTCGTAGCAGATTTCCAGCGCCTCGGCCATGTTGGCCGTGACGGGGCCGGAGACTACCACGCCGTCGGCATGGCGCGGCGAGGCCGTGAAGCCGATGCCGAAGCGGCCGAGGTCGAAATTGACGTTGCCCGTGGCCCCCAGCTCCATTTCGACCGACGCGTCGCCCCCGGCCGAGACTTCGCGCAGCTGCAATGCGCGGGAGAAGCAGCGGCGGATTTCGGGACGCACCTTTCCGGCGTCGAACGCTATGCGGGGGTCGCCCGGACGGACGACAAGTCCTTCGCGCGTGGGCGAGCCGATGCGGTAGTCGTTGGTGAAACGGACGTTGCGGGGCGCGATGCGCGCGCATTCGCCGCAGAAGAGGCAGCGGCCCAGGTCGAGCGCAAGGGGCGCGGCCGTGAAGGCTCCCGTGGGGCAGACGGCCGCGGCGTGCTCGGCGTCGTCGGCGTCCCGGGTCTCGGTCAGGCAGGGACGGCCCCGGAATTCGGGGGTCAGCTCCACGGCGTCGAGGTCGGGGATCGCCTGCCGTCCGTGGCTGTGCAGTACGCGTATTTTTGGGAGGATCATTTTTGAATAAATAATTGAACAAAATTAACGAAAAGCCTCGTGACGGCCAATTCTTTTCCGGGCATTAAGTCCCCGCCGGGGCGGGGTGGAGTTGGGTCCGGTTTGTAAACGCGGCGGTACGCAGCGAACGGAGTGTATGAGGGTTGCCAAACGGTGCGATTACAGATCATGGCCGCAGTACGAGAGGTTGAAACTCTTGTTGCAGATCGGGAAGTCGGAGATGCCTTCGCCGCGCACGGCGAGCGCCAGTGCCAGCCAGTTGTGGAGGCTCGGGTCCTTGATGCGGACGGCGGCGATGCGGCCCTCGGCGTCGGTCAGGAGAACGTGGCAGGTCTCGCCGCGCCATCCCTCGACCAGTCCGAACGCGAGCGACGAGGGGGCCAGCGGCGCCGCATAGTCCGGGCGCGGGTGTCCGGCGTTCCCGCATTCCTGTCCGTGGAGGTCGAGCAGGCGGTCGATGTATCCGGCCGATTGCAGCACCTCGCGGCAGCGCACCATCAGCCGGGCCATCACGTCGCCATGCGTTTTGACGATGCTTTCGTGGCGCAACGCCCCGGCGAAGACGCCCCAGGGGTGCGACGTGCGGATGTCGCGGGCCAGACCGCTCGCGCGGGCCGCCTGACCCACGCCGCCGATGCGCTGCATCTCGTCGCGCGGGACGATGCCGCACTGTTCGAAGCGGGCCAGCAGCGAGGGCGACGACTTGATGTCGCGGCGCACCTGGTCGTAGCGGCGGGCGATTTCGCGCACGTTCGCACGGATCATCGCCGCCTTTTCGGCCGTCAGCGGGTGGTCGGTGCCGAGGGGCCGGATCAGCCCCTTGCCGAAGCGGTTGCCGCACCACGCCTGCGTGGTGTTGATGGTCATGGTGCGCAGGGCCTCCGAAGCCACCTGCCCCAGCTGGTAGCCCACGTCCATGCAGAGGGCGCCCGTGTCGGCGATCTGCATGGCCATGCGTTCGAGTTCGAGGGCCGCGGCGCGTTCGCACTCCAGCGCGGCCGGGACTTCGCGGCGGGCGAGTTTCTCGACGGCCCGGGCGAAGGCCGTGGCGTGCGCCACGGCGCTGTCTCCGGCGACGGACTCCGCAAGGCACATCTGCCGCAGGCGGTTCGCGGTCGTTTCGAAGGCCGTCTCGACGTCCCGGTGCTGGTAGCCCAGCGCGATTTCGAGGTGCAGGACCTGCTCGCCGTTGCAGATGAAGCGGAAGGCCCCCGGTTCGATGACGCCTGCGTGGATCGGCCCGACGTTGACCTCGTGCAGCGAGCGTCCCTCCATCGTGTAGAAGGGGTAGTTCTCGATCGAACTGCGGCGGTCGTAACGCCCGGCGGGGAACCGCAGCGGCTTGGGCCACGGCATGCCGTCGAAACGGATGCCGTAGCGTTCCGAGATGTCGCGCTCGAAGGGGTGCATCTGCGGGTGCAGGGCTGTGAGCGAGGGGAGCGCCGTCTCGTCGTAGTAGTCCGTGGCGTGCGAAGTGATCAGCACGCGGCGCTCGGCGTCGTCGAGCAGCAGCAGGAAGAAACGCATGCGGTCGCCCGACGGGAGGGCGAAATAGTGGGCCGCATGGTAGCGTGCGTCGGAGAGTTTTACGCGAAGGTCCTCGTAGAAGGCGGCGTAGGAGACTTCGGGGATGTCGTTCAGCGCGACGGAGGCGCCGGTATTGTCGGTTACGTAGTAATTCATAGCGATGCGATTCGGTCGATCAGTTCCCGGAAAAATGCGGGCTGCCAAAGCCCCAGCCCGATGGCGGCGGCGAGCAGCGACAGCGCCGACCACGACAGTGCGCGGTCGGTCGCCGAGGGGTGCAGTTCGTCCTGCCGGGGCTGGTAGCAGAGGCGCAGCAGGCGCGAGCAGAAGAAGTAGATGACCAGGCACAGCAGCAACATGATGCCCGTGACGAGCCACCAGCGGCCGTCGGCGATGGTTTGCTTGAGGATCATCAGCTCGGAGAGGAACAGCGGCGAGGGCGGGAAGGCCACCAGCACGACCATCCCCGTGAGCAGTCCCACGGCCCCCACGCGGTTGATGTGGATGTAGTCGCCGATGCGGTTGATGCGGTAGTTGCCGTAGACCTGCCGCACGACGGCGATCTGGAGGAACAGGCTGCTCTTGATGAGCGTATGGCAGACGACGTGGAACACGGCGGCCCAGACCCCGATGCCCCCGATGCCCAGCCCGATGGCCGCGATGCCCATGTTCTCGACCGTGGAGTAGGAGAGGAAGCGTTTGTAGTTGTTGGTGCGGCGCAGGAACAGCGCGCCGACCACCAGCGACAGCACGCCGACGAGCAGCAGCACGGATTTCACCCATGGGAAGACTTCGGTCGCGGCGAGCAGTTTGTAGACCCGCAGCAACGCCAGGAACCCGGCGTTGACCAGTCCCGTGGAGATCAGCGCCGAGGCCGGGGCCGGGGCGGCGAAGTTGGCGTCGACGCCCACGGTGTAGAGCGGGAACAGCTCGGCCTTGCAGCTGTAACCGCAGAGGATCAGCAGAAAGGCCGTCTTCAGGTAGAGGGCGCTGCCGCCCGGGGCCGCGGCGGCGACGGTGGCGTAGTCGAGCGACTCGCAGTCGGTGGCGGCGGCCAGCAGCAGGATGCCCAGGTAGGCCATGGCGATGCCCGTCGAGCAGACGAAGACGTATTTCCACGCCGCTTCCAGCGCCTGCGCCGTGCGGCGGTGGTAGACGATGCCCGCCGAGCAGAGCGTGGTGGCTTCGAGGAAGATCCACGTCACGGCGAGGTTCGAGGCGAAATAGGCTCCCGCGATGGCTGTGGTCAGGAGCATCAGCAGGCCCGCGTAGGTACGGGTCTGGCGCAGGTCGCAGTCGTGGAGGCTGGCCTTCGAGTGGAAAAAGGCGAAGGCGGAGACGATGCAGAGCAGGCAGTAGAAGAGCGTGCCCGCGGCGTCGAAGGCGAACCACACGGCCGAGGTCTCGCCGTAAAGCCCTCCGGCGACGATCCGAACGGCGAAGGCCGCCTGCACGGCGTAGAAGGCCGCGCCCGTGAGGCGCAGCAGGCTCCGGCGGCGGACCGTGAAGGCCGCTGCCGCGATGAGGACGCTGAAAATGAGGTAGCAGATCATGGCGTCAGTCCTTTACGTTGGTGAGTGAATCGGCGTCGTCGGCATGGAGCTTGCCGTCGATTTTGGTGAAGAAGATGCCCAGCATCAGCACCGAGATGAGGATGTCGAGCAGGATGGCGAAGTTGATCAGCAGCGGCATCTCGACGCCGATAGCCGTCGAAAAGAGGAACACGCCGTTTTCGATGACCAGAAAGCCGACCATGTGGGAGAAGATCCGGCGGCGCATGACGATCAGGATCAGTCCGCTCAGCAGCGAGTAGAAGGCCACGCCGAAGAACACCAGGTCGATGGTCGTGTCGGCGATGTAATAGGTGACCGAGGCGCTCACGGCCAGCGCCACGAGCGACAGCAGCAGCGAGCCGGACTGCGTGGAGCCGGAGCGCGAGACGCGGTTGATCTTCGTGCGGCGGATGACGGCGAAAAGCAGTCCCGGGACGAGGATGCCCTTGAAAAGCAGGGTTTCGAGGCAGATGAAGGCCAGTTCGGCGGGGTTGATGGCGTGCAGCCGCACCAGGGCGACGGCGAACAGCAGCCACCCCTGAAGGCCGATCAGCGAGGCGAAATTGCGGAAACGCTCGGTGATCGCCAGATAGACGAGCGTCACGACGTAGAGGATGATCAGCGGAAGTATCATTGCAGACCGATGTTAAGTTGCAGCAGGTAGCCCGTGAAGAACACGAGGACGGCCAGCGCCGCGACGGTGAGGATGAAGGTGGTGTTGCGGGCGAGTTTGTTGCGGGCCTGGGTCGATTCGACGATGCCCACCGAAAGCCCCGTGACGAGCACCGCGAGCGGGGCCGCCGCCCACCAGCGGGGGCAGCAGGTCGCGGCGACGGCGTCGGCGGCGAGCACCGACAGCGCGGCGGTCTTGAGCCATCCGGCCATCTTGATATAGGCCAGGTCGACGCCGCAGTAGTCGAGGCACATCACTTCGTGGATCATCGTCAGTTCGAGGTGCGTGCGGGGGTCGTCGACCGGGACGCGCCCGGCCTCGGTGAAGACGATCTTCACGAGCACGTAGGCCGCCAGCAGCAGCACCACGACCAGCTGCACGCCGTTCACGGCGTCGCCCGAGAAGATCGCGTCGAAAGAGGTGTAGCCCGACAGCAGGGCCAGCGTGCCGAAGACGAGCATCAGCGCCGGTTCGACCAGCGCGCCGTACAGGGCTTCGCGGCTGGCGCCCATGCCCTCGAACGAGCTTCCGGTGTCCATCGCCGCGAGGATGAGGGCCACGCGGCCCAGAGCCAGGAGGTAGGCGAAGGCGATCAGGTCGCCTTCGAACGACAGCGCGGACGGCAGGTCGCCCACGGGGACGAACAGCGCGGCGACGAGGGCCGTGCCGAGCGTGACGGACGGGGCCGCGCGGAACACGGCGGTCGTCGTGGGGGAGTAGACGGCGCCCTTGCGCAGCAGCAGGCGCACGTCGTAAAGGTGCTGGGCGAAGCGGATGCCCTTGCGGCCCGCGAGCAGCGCGCGGGTGCGGTTGATCAGTCCCGGAATCGCCAGGGCCGCCAACAGAAGAAGGAGTGTGTTGAGTGCTGCCATCTTAAATCGCGTTAAATACCGACAACAGGAACACCAGCCCCAGGAAAGCCAGTGCGAAAAGGATGTAATGGTTGATCTTGCCCGTGCGCAGGCGCATCACGCGCTGGTTGATCACGCGCAGCAGTTCGACCCACCAGGCGGCGAACAGCCGGCCGATGCGGTCGCGGTGGCCGATGTCGAACGAGTGGGCAGCGGGGAAGATTTCGCCTTTGCCCACGGGGGAGCCTTGGCCGCTGTTCTGGGTCAGCGACGTGGCGATGGATTGAAGCCCTTCGGAGAAGGATTCGCCCGTGTACTGCATCCGGACGTTCGGCGCCGTGAAGCCGCAGCCCCATGTAGGACCCTTGGCGACGGTGCGCGTGCGCAGCGTCCGGCGGCGGAGCCACAGCAGCAGGCACACCACGGCGATCAGAATCCAGGCCGTGCGTCCCGCGGCGGCGAGCGGCGGCGAGAGCAGCCAGTCGGCGGCGTCGGCCGGGGTGCGGAGGAAGAAGCCCGCGGCTCGGGTCGCGGCCGAGACGGCCGCCCGGGGGAACAGCCCTACGAAAAGGATGCCTGCGAGCGGCAGGGCCATCGCCGCGATGCGGAAGGTGTCGGCCTCGGACGACTCGGCGACCTCGTGGGTGCGGGGCGAGCCGAGGAAGACCGTGCCGTAGAGTTTGGTGAAGGCCAGGACGACGAGTCCGCCGATCAGCGCCAGCGCGGCCAGTCCGGCGGCGGACGCCAGTACGTTGCTGCCCGAAGCGATGCCGTCGAGCATCCCGAGGTAGATCAGCAGTTCGGAGACGAAGCCGTTGAGGGGCGGCAGGGCGCAGATGGCCGCCGTGCCCGTGAGGAAGAGGATCGCCGTGAGCGGCATGTGCTTCGCAAGCCCGCCCAGCGCGTCGAGCGACGTGGTATGGGTCTGCGAGAGGATGTTGCCCGCGCCGAAAAAGAGCAGGCTCTTGAACAGCGAGTGGTTGAGCGTGTGCAGCAGGGCGCCCGTGACGCCGCACAGCGCGACGAGCTGGTTGCCCGAGGATTTGCCCAGCGCGGCGACGCCGAGTCCGATGAGGATGACGCCGACGTTCTCGATCGAGGAGTAGGCCAGCAGGCGTTTCACGTCGTTCTGCATGGCTGCGAGGATCACGCCCCACAGGCCCGTGACGACGCCCGCCGCGAGCAGGATCACTCCGGCGGTGTGCAGGAGGGGCTGTTCGCCCAGCGCGGCCGTCACGCGCAGGATGCCGTAGACGCCCGTCTTGATCATCACGCCCGACATCAGGGCCGAGACGTGCGACGGGGCTGCGGGGTGCGCCTCCGGAAGCCAGACGTGCATCGGGAAAAGTCCAGCCTTCATGCCGAAGCCCGCCAGGAACACCAGCAGCAGCGGCAGTCCCGGCTGCGTGCGGAAGTAGTCGCCCAGCGCGCCGAACGTGGCGGCGCCGCAGGCCGCGTCGAGCCGTACGAAGCCGATGACGAGCAGCACGAAGCCGATGTGCATCATAATCAGGTAGGAGAGCGCCGCGCGCCGGACTTCGCGCCGCTGGGCGTCGAAGAGGATCAGCAGGAACGACGCCACGGTCATCAGTTCCCAGAAAAAGAGGAACGAGAAGCCGCCGTCCGAAAGGACCACGCCCAGCATGGCGTAGAACATCGCCACCAGCGCCGTGTAGTGCAGCGAGATGTGGGCCGGGGATTTCTCGGCAAGGCAGTGGGCCAGATAGCCCCGCGAGTAGAGCACGGCGGCGACGGCGCCGACCGAGATGATCACGACGAACAGCGCCGAAAGCCCGTCCATCGAGCCGGTGTCGCCGCCGAAAAGCGTGCCGGGGATCGACCACACGGGGCCGCTGTCCGCTCCGGCCAGCACGCCGACGGCGCGCGCCGAGCACCACAGGGCGCCGGCGGCCGTGAGGGCCAGCGCAGTCCAGACCTTGCGCCGCAGCGGCGTGGCGAAAATGGCCGCCGCCACCGCCGTCAGGGCGATTAGCAGGTAGAGAAAAAGCATATTTCAGAAATTTATCGTATTCTTAACCGTTGACCACCGATGCCATGACCACCGCCGCGAGGGCCGCGGTCTCGGTGCGCAGACGCTGTCGTCCGAGGGTGATCTCTTCGAAACCGTTGGCCAGCGCGAAGGCGATTTCGCCGGGCGAGAAGTCGCCTTCGGGACCGATGAAGACCGTGGCCGTCTCGCCCGGACGGAGCGCGCGGGCCAGGTAGGCCTTCCCGGCGGGCGACTGCGCCGGGGCGCAGTGGGCGATGAACTTCCGCCCCTCGGGGGCCGACAGCACCGCTTCGCGGAAGGGGGTGAGCGGATGCAGCACGGGGCGGTAGGCCTTGAGCGACTGTTTCAGCGCCGCGGTGACGACCTTCTCGCCCCGCTCGGGCTTGAAGACCCGGCGTTCGCTGTGTTCCGTTTCCAGCGGCACGACGGCCGTGACGCCCACCTCGGTGGCTTTTTCCAAAAACCACTCGAAACGCTCCGAATTCTTGGTCGGCGCGACGGCCATCGTCAGCGCGTAAGGCAGTTTTTCGAACCCGGTTTCGGCGCTGACGACCCGCACGGTGCAGCGCCGGGGATTGTCGTCGGTGATTTCGCAGCAAAATAAATTGCCCCGTCCGTCAGTTATATGGATGCGCCCGCCGCACTGGAGCCGCAGTACGCGGATGCAGTGTTTCGACTCCTCCTCGTTCAGCGTATGAAGCGGGGGGACGATGTCCGGCGCGTAGAAAAGTTGCATGATTGGAGACCTATTATTTATTCTATTTACAGATTTTTCCCTAACTTTGTCGAATAATGCGCGACAAAGTTACTAAAATAACACGATCGATGAAACGTATCACCGCTTTATTAACACTTTTTCTGGCTATGACATTCATATCCTGCAAGTCCGGGAAAACCGTGGGTGAAAATCCTTTTTTCGCCGAATGGGAGACTCCATACGGCGTGCCGCCCTTCGACAAGATCGAACCGGAGCACTTCCTGCCCGCGATCGAACGCGGCATGTCGCTGCACGAGGCCGAGATCGACGCCATCACGTCGAACAACGACGCGCCGACGTTCGAGAACGTCATCCTCGCCTACGACGCTTCGGGGAAGATGCTTTCGCAGGTCGAGCTGATCTTCGGGATGCTCTGCGCCGCGGAGAACACCTCCGAAATGCAGGCGCTGGAGGAGCAGATTATGCCCCGGATGGCGGCGCACGCCGACAAGATCCGTCTCAACGGGAAACTTTTCGAACGGATCAAAGCCGTCTACGACCGTCGTGCCGCGCTGGGACTCGACGCCGAGCAGAGCCGTCTGCTGGAGAAGACCTACCGCAGTTTCGTGCGCGCCGGAGCGCTGCTCGACGCCGAGCGGAAGGCGCGTCTGAAGGCGATCAACGAGGAGCTGTCGCTCACGGCCGTGAAGTTCGGGCAGAACCTCCTCGCCGAGAACAACAACTATGCGCTGGAACTCGCCTCGTCCGATCTGGACGGCATTCCGGCCACGGCCCGCGATCTGGCCCGCGAAAAGGCCGAGGCGATGGGCCGGAAGGGCAAATACGTCTTTACGCTGCACAAGCCCAGCCTGATCCCGTTTCTGACCTACTCGTCGAAACGCGAACTGCGCGAGCAGATCTACAAGGCCTACCTCAACCGCTGCAACAACGGCGACGAGTATGACAACAAACAGCTGATCAACGATTTCATCCGCCTGCGCACGGAGAAGGCCCACCTGCTGGGCTATCCCTCGTATGCCGCCTACGTCGTGGACGACGAGATGGCCGGAACGACCGACGCCGTGTACGGCCTGCTGGAGGAGATCTGGACCCCGGCGCTCGAAAGCGCCAAGGGCGAGCTGGCCGAGATGGAGGAGCTGTTCCGGAAGGATTTCCCCGAGGGAGAGTTCGCGTCGTGGGACTGGTGGTATTACGCCGAGAAGGTCCGCAAGCAGAAATATGCCCTCGACGAGGAGATGCTGCGGCCCTATTTCTCGCTGGAGAACGTGCAGGGAGGCATCTTCTTCCTCGCCAACCGGCTCTACGGCATCACGTTCCGCCCGATCGTCGTGCCGCTGTACCACCCCGAGGCGGTCGCTTACGAGGTGCTCGACGTCGACCAGTCGCATCTGGGCGTGCTCTATTTCGACTACTTCCCGCGCGACGGAAAGAGCCAGGGCGCGTGGTGCGGCAACTATGTGGAGCAGACCTACGAGGACGGGAAGCGCGTGGCGCCCGTGGTGTCGGTCGTCTGCAACTTCACGCGCCCGGCGGGGGGCAATCCCGCGCTGCTGACCCTCGACGAGACCGAGACGCTGTTCCACGAGTTCGGGCATGCGCTCCACTTCCTGTTCCACGACGTGAAGTACCGCGGACTCGCGGAGGTCGAGGGCGATTTCGTGGAGCTGCCCTCGCAGCTGATGGAGAACTGGGCGTTCGATCCCGAGGTGCTCAAGCAGTATGCCGTGCATTACCGTTCGAACGAGGTGATTCCGAAATACCTCGTCGACAAACTGCGCCGCAGCGAACTTTTCAACCAGGGTTTCATGGCCACCGAGCTGATCGCCGCGTCGCTTTCGGACATGGACATCCACTCGATCACCGAATACGAGCCGTTCGACCCGATGGCCTTCGAGCGCAAGGCCCTGACCGAAAAACGCGGGCTGATCCCGCAGATCGAGCCGCGCTACCGTTACCCCTATTTCTCGCACATCTTCGACGGCGGCTACTCTGCGGGCTACTATTTCTATACGTGGGCCGAGGTGCTCGACAAGGACGCCTTCGAGGCCTTCCGCGAGAGCGGCGACCTCTTTAACAAGAAGATCGCCGGCGATTTCCGCCGCAAGATCCTCGCCCGCGGCGGCTCGGAGGACGGCATGACCATGTACCGCGATTTCCGCGGCAAGGACCCCGACAAGCGGGCGATGCTTCGCGGCCGGGGGCTTCTGAATGAACCCGAACCGTCCGGCGAGGACGCCGCTCCCGCCGCCGAAACGGCATCCGCCGCCCGGGAAAACTGAAACTCGAACCCATCGGAAAAGAAACCGCTAATTTGATATGATAATGAAAAAAGTACTGTTTATTATGGCCGTTTCCGCTATGGCGGCAGGCTGCGCCGACAATTCGATCCCCAAAGCGCAGCTGCCCGAACTCGATCTGTCGAATCCCCTGCTGGCCGCATGGGATACGCCCCATGAGACCCCGCCGTTCTCCGAGATAAAACTCGCGGACTACGAACCGGCGTTCGATGCCGCGATCGCCTGCTCGCGCGCCGAGATCGACGCGATCGTGAACAACCCCAAGAAACCCACCTTTGGCAATACGATCGTGGCGCTGGAGCGTCAGGGCGAGCTGCTCAATCGCATCGCGGGGCTTTTCTTCAACCTGCTCGAAGCCGACACGTCGGACGAAATGCAGCAGATCGCACAGCGCGTGCAGCCCAAGCTGACCGAACTGTCGAACGACATCTCGCTCAATCCCGAGCTGTTCGCCCGGGTGAAACAGGTTTACGAGCATCCGGGACGTCTTCGCAAAGAGGACAGGAAACTGCTCGAGGACACCTATCAGAGTTTCGCTCGCAGCGGCGCGGCCCTTTCCGACGCCGACAAGGAGCTTTACCGCAAGTACACCTCCGAACTCTCGGGGCTGACGCTCCGGTTCGGGCAGAACGCGCTGGCCGCGACCAACGCATTCACGCTCAACATCACCGATCCGAAGGTGGTGGCCGAGCTGCCCGCATTCGTCCGCGAAGGCATGGCCGCCGAGGCCAAGGCCCGCGGCGAGAAGGGCTGGACCGTGACGCTGCAACATCCCAGCTACCTGCCGTTTATGACCTATTCCTCGAACCGCGAACTGAAGGAGAAACTCTGGAAAGCCAGCAATTCGAGGGCGCTGGGCGGCGAGTTCGACAACACGGAGATCGTGAAGAAAATCGCCAATACGCGTCTGAAGATCGCCAACCTGCTGGGCTACAAGTGCTATGCCGATTACGTGCTCGAACGCCGCATGGCCGAGAATACGAAAACGGTCAACGACTTCCTCGCGGAACTGCTGGCCGCGACCAAGTCCTATGCCGACGCCGACTACCGCACGGTGAGCGACTACGCCGCTACGCTCGGTTTCAAGGGACAGCTGATGCCTTGGGACTGGTCCTATTACACCGAGAAATACAAGGATGAGAAATATGCCCTGAACGACGAGCTGGTGAAACCCTACCTGAAACTCGAAAACGTGAAGAAGGGCGTCTTCATGCTGGCCAACAAGCTCTACGGGCTGAATTTCACGCCCGACGACAAGATCGAGGTGTACCATCCCGACGTGACGGCCTACGACGTGACGGACGCCGACGGACGCTTCATGGCAGTCCTCTATCTCGACTTCTTCCCCCGCGAGTCGAAGCGTTCGGGGGCGTGGATGACCGAGTTCCGCGGCACGAAGATCGAGGACGGCAAGGAGATCCGTCCGCTGGTGTCGCTGGTGATGAACTTCACCAAGCCCACCGAAACGGCTCCGTCGCTGCTGACGTTCGACGAGCTGGAGACCTTCCTCCACGAATTCGGACACGCCCTGCACGGCATGCTGGGCGAGGGCAAGTACGAGTCGCAGACCGGCACGAACGTCTACCGCGACTTCGTGGAACTGCCCTCGCAGCTGATGGAGAACTGGGCGACCGAGAAGGAGTTCCTCGACCTGTGGGCCGTGCACTACGAGACCGGCGAGCCGATGCCCGCCGAGATCGTCGACCGCATCGTCGCCGCACAGAACTATCTGGCGGCTTACGCCAACGTGCGCCAGCTGTCGTTCGGTATGACCGACATGGCATGGCATACGCTCACCGAGCCGTTCGAGGGCGACGTGGAGCAGTTCGAAGCCGTCTCGATGGCCCCGACGCAGGTGCTGCCCGTCGTTTCCGGAACGGCGATGGCTCCGGCTTTCGGCCACATCTTCTCGGGCGGTTACGCCGCCGGATACTACGGTTACAAGTGGGCCGAGGTGCTCGAGGCCGACGCTTTCTCGCTCTTCAAGGAGAAGGGCATCTTCAACCGCGAGGCGGCTTCGTCGTTCCGCGAGAACGTCCTCTCGAAGGGCGGCACGGAGCACCCGATGGAACTCTACGTGCGTTTCCGCGGCCACAAGCCCGAAACCCGCGCCCTCATCGAAAAGATGGGTCTGGGAAAATAAGCGATCCGTTCACCGATTCCGGAGGAGGGCCTGCACAGGCCCTCCTCTTTTCGTATCCCGGGGACCGGAACGGCAGGCTGCGGTTCCGGGTCGGGCATTCGGATCTTCGGCGCCGCGGGCGACGACGCGTCTGTCCACCCCCCCCCGCCGGGCGCGATTCTGTTTTGCAACCGTCCGGTTTTTTCGTATCTTTGCGACTTGGGAAGAGAATTTTTTTGTTGACTACATCTATGCTTGAAAAATCGAATGCCGCATTGATCGAGGCGATCCATGCGCATACGCCGCAGCATTCGAATCCGGCTTCGCTGCTGATGGACATGCTGAACATAGGCCGCGAGGCCGCTTACAGGAGGCTGCGCGGCGAGGTGCCGTTCACCTTCGGCGAAGCCAGCGCGCTGTGCGCGCGGATGCACTTCTCGCTCGACCGGGTGGTGGGGCTGGCGGCTACGGACAAGTTGTCGTTCCAGCTCAAGTTCAAGGAGTTCACCGCGCTGCTCGAAACCTATAACGAGATTCTGGAACGCGACATCGCCTTTATGCGCGAGGTGGCGTCAGACCCCACGACCGAATTTGCCACGGCGACCAATTCGCTGCCGGCGGAGTTCTACGGCAAATACGACAACCTGAACCGGTTCAAGCTCTTCAAATGGCTTTACCAGCACGAAGTGGGCAACCCCGCCGTGAGGACCTTCGAGGAGCTGAAGCTCCCCGCGGAATTGCGGCGCAACTGCCGGGAGTATGTCCGGTGGGTGCAGTCGGTCGCGACGACCTACCTGATCTTCGACGACAGCAATTTCAAGCACTGGCTCAACGCCCTGCGCGCCTACCGGGAGATGCACCTGATTTCGCAGGAGAGCGTTCGCGTGCTCCGGGACGAACTCTTCGCCATGCTCGACGAGATGGAGACGGTGGCGGTCAAGGGGGAGTTCGAGAACGGCAACAAGATCTTCCTCTATCTTTCGGACATCGACCTCGAGTCGTCGTACAGCTATGTCACGACCAGCAGACACCAGGCCGTGAACATCGGAATGTTCTCGCTGAACGGACTGCGGACGCCCGATCCGCTGATGTACGAATATGTGAAGAAATGGATCAAGACCCAGAGCCGGTTTTCGACGCTCATATCCGGCAGCGGAGAGCTGCGGCGCATCCACTATTTCAAGCGTCAGCGCGAGATCGTCGCCCAGCTGGGCTGACGCCCCGTTCCCGATGCGGAGTCTCTCCGGCGGGCACGAAAGGAAAGGGGAGGGTTTCACAACCCTCCCCTCGAAGCCTCCGGATGTGCGGAACATAGTTGCGTCACTGTCAAGCAATCCTTCCAACTTCTGTGGGCGTCACTACATGCAAACTGAATTCTTCATAGCCCCTTTCGGAACTGGTACAAACGTACGCCATTTCAGCGGGCGAACCAAGACGAAAATCGAAACAATCCGAAATGCGATGTTCTAATTTCGTGTATCGAACGGATTATCGCCGCTCCGGTTTCGATAATCGGTTATTCCGGGAGGCGGCGTTTCGATTATCGAAACGAAAGGCCTCCGGCGTCTGGAATCCGAAACGCCGCTTCCGCCCGCCGCAGAAATGAAAAAACGACTAAATTTTGCACGGGCCGCGACGAAGTAGTAAAAAATTACTACTTTTACCCCGTCCCCGTTCATACCGGCTATTTCCCATGGAAAACGAAAGAACACTGCTCGAAAAACTTGCCCGCGGCGACCGCGCGTCGTTCGACGCCCTCTACATGAGGTATGCGGCGAAGACCGAGGAGTTTCTGTGCCGCATGCTCAAGAACCGGGCAGAGGCCGAGGACATCACCCACGACCTGTTCCTGAAAATCTGGCAGAACCGCAGCACGATGGCCGGCGTCACGGCCTTCGGCTCCTACCTGTTCCGCATGGCCCGCAATGCCGTATACGACCGTTTTGACAGCCGCACGGTGCGGACCAACTTCGCCCGGCAGACCAATCTGCTGCCCGAATACGAACTTCCGGACGTGGACAACCGCGATCTGCTGCTGCTGATTCAGCTGGCGGTGGAGAAGATGCCCGGGCAGCGGCAGCGCATCTTCCGCATGAGCCGTGAGGAGGGCATCGCCAACGACGAAATCGCCCGGCGTCTTGGCATCTCCACGCGCACCGTCGAAAATCAGATTTCGAGGGCCTTGTCCGAACTGCGCAAACTCGTCACGCTGATCCTGTTTTTCTTCTAAAAACTTTTTTCACCTTTCGGGCGTGCGTAACGGCCGCGTGAACCGTCTTATTGGTGAAACGGGAAAGATCGTTATGTCTGTAAATCGAATAAAAACCATTATCGAAACCTTCCTCGGCAGCGACATGCCCGGGGAGGTGCAGCAGCGCTTCGCGGAGTGGCTGCGCGACCCCGCCTCGCGCGATGAAAAGGAGCGGGCGCTGGAAAACTACTGGAACGGACTCCGGGCCGAAGAGCCGGGAGGCCGTGAACGCAAACTCGAACGGCTCCACGAGGCGATGCGCCGCGGCGAGCGGTTCCGCGTCCGCCGCATCTGGCGCAACGTCGCAGCCGCGGCCGCCGTCGTGCTGCTGGCCGCCGGAACGAACTACGTCGTGGTGAAGGATTACCTGCGCACGAAGATCGAAACCAACATCGTCACCTCGGCCCACGACAAGGGCGAGTACGTACTGCCCGACGGTACGCATATCTGGCTCAACGCCGGGAGCGTGCTCCGGTACTACGGCGACCTGACGGGGCGCCGCAGGGTGGTGGAACTCGACGGCGAAGGCTTCTTCAAGGTCCGGCACGATGCCGACCGTCCGTTCATCCTGCAGATGGAGGATATGAACATCGAGGTGCTCGGCACGGAGTTCGACGTGATCAACTACGCCGAGTTCGCGACCACGGAGGCCATTCTCTGCAACGGCAGCATCCGCGCCTACGGCGGCCGTTTGCCGGCGCCCGTGACGCTGAAACCCGGCGACAGGCTGGTGTTCGACAGGAAGGAGGGGCGCGCCTCGCGCTCGCGGGTCTCGACGCGCAACTACTCGCAGTGGATGGGCGGCTCGTTGTCGTTCGACGACACCTCGCTGGCCGACATTCTCACCAACCTCGAACGCTGGTACGCCGTCGAGATCGACGCTCCCGAGGCGTGGACCCGGCAGGTGCGCATGTCGTTCAAGCTGATCCGCAACGAAAGTATCGAGGAGATTCTGAAAGCCATGTCGCTCGTCGTGGAGATGGACTACGTCTGCGCAGGGCGGCGCATAACGATCATTCCCAAACAACCGAAAAATTCCTAAAAATTACGCGCCTATGTAAAAAGGACCCGGACTTTCCCGCTTTCACTTCCGGAACGCAGAATCCGTTCCGGCCGTTTCGACCATTACCTAAATTACAAACCCATGCGTAAACTTATCCAAGCTAAAATCCTTGGTGCAGCCCTGCTATTGCTTTTTCTGACCACGGGAGGACGGGCGCAAACTCCCCCCCCCCACGGTTAGCATTGCCAAGGAAAACGTCTCTGTCGAACAGGTTTTGAAAGAGATAGAGCGACTGACCAATTACACGTTTTTCTACAATAACGGCGACTTCGACCTCAAGCGGATCGTGTCCGTCGCGGCCGTGCGCAAGCCCGTGTCCGAGGTGGTGCGGCAGATGCTGCCCGACTGCTCGTGCCGTTTCGAGAACCGGAGGATCATCCTCGTCAAGGACGCCGCGCCCCAGCGCCAGACGGTGAAGGGCGTCGTCAAGGACGAGAAGGGTGCGCCCGTGATCGGCGCCACGGTCCTCGTGACCGATGCCGGGCAGACCCGGGGCATATCGACCGACATGAACGGCAGCTTCACGCTCACCCTCCCGGCGCTTACGGCCGAAGCCATGCTCGAAGTGTCGTTCATCGGCTTCGACACCTACAAATCGGCGGTCGGAAGCCGCACGTTCTTCGACGTGGTGCTGACCTACGCCCAGCAGAGCATCGACGAGGTGGTCGTGGTGGGATACGGCGTGCAGAAGAAGGCCAACCTCACGGGAGCCGTGGCCACCGTGTCGCAGAAGGAGCTGAAAGACCGTCCCGTGTCGAACGTGGGCCGCGCCTTGCAGGGCGTGATCCCCAACCTCAACGTGACGCTCTCGTCGGGACAGCCCGGAGCCGGAGCGACCTACAACATCCGCGGTACGACCTCGCCCAACGGCGGCAGCCCCCTGGTGCTGATCGACGGCGTCGAGACCTATCCCGACCGCATCAACTCGAACGACATCGAGTCGATCACGGTCCTGAAGGACGCTTCGTCCGCCGCCATCTACGGCGCACGCGGAGCCTTCGGCGTCATCCTGATCACCACCAAGAGCGGCAAGTACAACGAGAAGGCCGAAGTGTCGTACAACGGCTATTTCTCCGTCTCCAGCCCCACGACCTCGACCGACTACGAGACGCGCGGATACTACTCGGCCAAGATCGCCGACTTCTTTATGATGGCCACGCAGAACACCCCCTACACCTCCTACACCGAGGCCGACTACAAGGCTCTCTGGGAGCGGCGCAACGACAAGACCGAGAACCCGGCGCGTCCGTGGGTCGTCACCGACAGGCGCAACGGCCGTCAGCAGTACGTCTATCTGGCCAACTTCGACTGGTACAACTACCTCTACGACGACAGCCGCCCGACGTGGGACCACAACATCAACATCAAGGGCGGAACCAAGGCGCTCTCCTACATGGTCAGCGGACGCTATTACCAGCAGAAGGGCGTCAACCGCATCGAGCCGGACATGTTCAAGTCCTACAACTTCCGCGTGAAGCTCCAGGCCGAGATCAAACCCTGGCTGACCATCGCCAGCAACACCAAGTTCTTCCAGTCGAACTACAAGTATTACGGTTACGAGGACGAGTATAACAACTTCCGCAAACCCACGCTGCACGCCCTGGCGTCGTTCGTGCCGGTGAATCCCGACGGTACGGCCGTGTCGCACACCTCGATGACCCAGTCGTCGACCCACTACCTGATGGACGGTTACAGCGCCATGATGCAGAAGGGCAAGAGCTTCGGCAACAAGAAGACGCAGGAGATCACCACGACGTTCGAAGCCACGTTCAAACTGCACAAAAACTTCAACGTAAAGGCCGACTTCAGCTATACGCAGGGATACCTCCACAACGACTACCGCAGCGTCAATGTCCAGTATTCGCAGTATCCGGGCGAGGTGATGACCGAACCCGAAGGAAGCTTCCCCAACAAGTACAAGGAGGTCGTCTGGGACCAGAACTACTATGTGGCCGACGTCTACGGAACCTACAACAAGACCTTCAGCGAGAAGCACAACCTGACGCTGATCGCCGGTTACAACTACGAGGCCAAGTATTACCGCGACCTCACGGCGGCCAACGACGGACTGCTGTCCGAGGACCTCTCGGACTTCAACCTCGCCAAGGGCACGACCAACTTCACGCTCAACGGAGGCCGCAACGAATACGCCATCATGGGCTGGTTCTACCGCGCGGCTTACGATTACAAGGGCAAGTACCTGGCCGAAGTCAACGGACGCTACGACGGTACGTCGCGTTTCCCGCGCGGCAAGCGTTACGGCTTCTTCCCCTCGTTCTCGGCGGCATACCGCATCAGCGAGGAGGCGTTCTTCGAACCGCTGCGCAAGACGGTCGACAACCTCAAGATCCGACTTTCGTACGGTTCGCTCGGCAACCAGCAGATCGGTTACTACGACTTCATCCAGACCATCACGACCAAGGGCTCGATGGGCGACTATTCGTTCGACGGTACGATTCTCGGCCAGCACGCCACGGTGAGCGATCCCGTGTCGGGCAACCAGACCTGGGAGAAGGTCATCTCGAAGAACCTCGGCGCGGATCTCAACATGTTCAGCAATCGTCTCTCGCTGACGGCCGATTTCTACATCCGCGACACGAAGGGCATCCTGGGCAAGGGCAAGTCGCTGCCCTCGATCTACGGCGCCAACGAACCGCAGGTCAACTCGAACAACCTCCGTACGAAAGGTTACGAACTGGTGCTGGGCTGGCGCGACTCGTTCAAACTCGCCGGAAGCACCTTCAGCTACGGCATCACGGGGACGTTCTCGGACTACACGGCCGAGTACACCAAGTGCGACAACCCCTCGGGGCTGATCGGAGGCCCTTATGTGGGCAAGAAGTACGGCGAAATCTGGGGCTATAAGGTCGACGGGCTGTTCCGCAACGACGAGGAGGCCGCCGAGTACGCTTCGCGCGTGGACCTTTCGAAGGTCGCCGCAGGATATTATTCCGCGACGGGAGCCTATGGAAAGGGCGTTCGCGGAGGCGACATCAAGTACCTCGACCTGGACGGAAGCGGTATCGTCGACGGCGGCAAGGGAACGCTGGAAGACCCGGGAGACCGCCGCGTGATCGGCAACTCGTCGCCCCGCTACCAGTACGGACTCACGCTCAACCTTTCGTGGTACGGATTCGACCTCTCGGTGTTCATGCAGGGCATCGGCCGGCTCGACTGGTATCCCGGCGCGGACAACCTGCGCTTCTGGGGGCCGTACAGCCGTCCCTATGCGACCTTCATTCCGAAGAATTTTATGAGTCAGGTGTGGAGCGAGAGCAATCCCGACGCCTATCTCCCGCGCGCCCGCGCCTATACGTCGCTCAACTCGACGCAGGGCACGGCCTACTATACCAACGACCGTTACCTGCAAAATCTGGCCTACTGCCGGCTGAAAAACCTCACCCTCGGCTACACGATTCCCAAGCGGCTGACCTCGAAGGTCGGCATCAAGGAGTGCCGTGTCTACTTCAGCGGCGAGAACCTCGCCACGTGGAGCGCCCTGAAAAACGATTTCCTCGATCCCGAGCAGGCTGCCGCCGATTCGGACAAGAAGTCGAACGTCTATCCCTGGTGCAGGACCTATTCCGTGGGTCTGAACTTAACCTTCTAAAGCGATTGCCGTTATGAAAAAATACATTCTTTATATACTGACCGGTGTGGCGGCGTGCGGACTTTGCAGCTGCGAGGACGCGCTCGACCGCTACCCGAAGGACCGGCTCACTCCCGATAACTTCTTCCACACGGAGGAGGAGTGTCAGCTCTACACCAACGATTTCTACACGATGTTCCCCTCCGCCGGGACCATCTACGGCGAGACGGCCGACATCATCGCCAAGACCACGCTCACGAGCGAGGTGCTGGGCAACCGCACCGTGCCCGCGACGGCTGGCTCCTGGAAGTGGGAGAAGCTGCGCGACATCAATTTCTTCCTCCAATACTCCTCCAACTGTGCCGACGAGCGCGTGCGGCTCGAGTACGAGGGCGTGGCGCGCTTCTTCCGGGCGTGGTTCTACTTCGAGAAGGTGAAGCATTACGGCGACGTGCCCTGGGTCGACCGTCCGATCGACGCCGGCGACCCGCTGCTCTTCGAAAAGGGCCGCGATCCGCGCGAGATGGTGATGCAGAAGGTGATCGAAGACCTCGATTTCGCCGTTACCAACCTGCCCGTCGAAAGGTCGGTCTACCGCGTGACGCGCTGGGCGGCGCTGGCGCTCAAGAGCCGCGTCTGCCTGTTCGAGGGAACCTTCCGCAAGTATCACGGGCTGAAGGACTGGGAAAGCTATCTTACGGCCTGTGCGACGGCGTCGAAGCGCTTCACCGACGAGAGCGGATACTCGGTCTACACGACGGGAACGACGCCGTATCTCAACCTTTTCTCGTCGCTCAAGGCCCTCGACACCGAAATCGTGCTCGCCCGGGCCTACAACACGGCTATCGGTCTGAAGCACGACGTCAACGGCTACCTCACGAGCATCACGATGGGACGCCCCGGCCTGCTGAAGAACATCGCCAACATGTATCTGATGAAGGACGGCACGCCCTTCACCTCGCAGCCCGGCTGGGAGACGATGCAGCTCCCCGAGGAGAGCAAAAACCGGGACGGCCGCTTCGCACAGACGGTCCGCACGCCCGGGTACAAGCGCATCGACGACACGGCGCTGTCGGCCCCGAACCTTGCGGCGACGATGACCGGATACCAGCTGGTGAAGTACCTCCAGTCGGCCAAGTACGATTCGTACAACGCTTCGACGAACGACCTGCCGCTGCTGCGCGCCGCCGAGGTGATGCTCAACTACGCCGAGGCCAAGGCCGAGCTGGGAACCCTCACGCAGGAAGACATCGACCTTGCGATCAAGCCGCTGCGCGACCGTGTGGGCGTCGCCAACCTCTCGCTCACGAAGGCCAACGCCTCGCCCGACCCCTATCTGGCTTCGCCGGAGACCGGCTATGCCAATGTGACGGGCGACAACAAGGGCGTGATCCTCGAAATCCGCCGCGAACGCACCGTCGAACTGCTGATGGAGAACCTCCGCTACTGGGACATCATGCGCTGGAAGGAGGGCAAGCGTTTCGAAAAACCCTTCACGGGGCTGTATTTCCCCGGCACGGGGTCCTACGACCTGAACAACGACGGCGTGGACGACGTCTGCATCTGGTCCGGCTCGAAGCCCGCGACCTCGGCCCCGGCGGTCTACGAGCTGAACAAGGAGATCTTCTTGAGCGGGGGCGACAGCGGCTACATCATTATCCATACGGATTACGCCCGTTCGTGGAACGAGGAGCGCGACTACCTCTATCCCGTGCCCACCGACGACCGGGTGCTGACCCAGGGCGCCATTACGCAGAACCCCGGCTGGAACGACGGCCTGAATTTCTAACCTGAAAAAAAGAATGATTATGAAAATCAAGCGATTCATACTGCTCGCCTTCTCCGGCTGCTGCCTGGCGCTGTCCGGGGCGGCCTGCTCCGGGCTGGAGGGCGACAACTCCGACTTCGATTTCGGGGACATGACCTCCGACGCACCCGACAATCCCTACGACGGACAGGGTTACGACCGCCTGCCCAACTCGGTGCGGCTGGCGACCTACAACACCCACCGCTGCGAGGGATGGACCCAGAACTCCGGGACCGACCGCGCGAACTACAACAACACGGCCAAGGTCATCTCGCTGATGGACCCCGACGTGATCGCGTTGCAGGAACTGGACAAGAACACCACGTGGCATCAGACCGACCAGTTGCAGGAACTGGCCGACCGCACGGGGATGCGGCCCTACTACTGCAAGACGATCAGCTACCGCGGCGGCGACTACGGCATCGGCATCCTCTGCAAGACGGCGCCTAAAAACACCTATGCGGGCGATCTGCCGGGAACCGAGGCGCGGAAGTTCTTCCTCGCGGAGTTCGACGGCTACATCTTCATCGCCACGCACTTCTGCCACCAGAGCGATGAGAACCGCCAGCGGTCGTTCGAGATCATAACCGAGTATATCGCCGCCAACTACGCCGCCTATACCAAGCCGATCTACCTGGCGGGGGACCTCAACACGTCGAAGCTTCCGGCAGCGGCGCTCGAATCGTGGAAGATCATCAGCACCTCGGCCAATACCTTCGTGAACACCTCTTCGCCGTCGCGCATCGACTATGTGCTCGTCTACACGGGCAATTCGCCGTCGTACGAGGTGCTGCGCACCGCCGTGCCCTCGTACGAGGAGATCAACGTGATGACGGTCTCCGACCACCTTCCCGTACTGGTAGACCTCAAAAAGTAAGCGATTATGAAAAACAGACTCTTGAATAGCTTTTTCCGGGCGGCGGCGGCCTTCGCGCTGCTGCTCGCGGCCGGAGCGTGCAAGGACGACGTGGCGCTGCCGATGCAGCGGGTAGCGCTGAACACGCACGCGATTCTCGCGCCGTCGTTCGCCACGACGCTCTCGTTCGACGTCGAGGCCAACTGCGACTGGACGATCTCCGTCGCGGGCGACGACACCTCGTGGGCCGAACTCTCGCAGACCGAGGCCACGGGCATGGCGACCGTGGCGGTGTCCATTGCCGAAAACAATACTTCCGGCTCCCGTGCGCTGACGATACGCGTTGCGGCCAAACGGAATGCCGCGGTCGTGGAGGAGTTGTCCTTCGTGCAGGCTTCGGCGACGGCCGAGGGGTATCTCTCGATCCCCGATCTGCGGAAACTGGCCGCCGACGGCGACTACTCCGTGACGCAGGACGTGAAGATGCGCGGAATCGTGGTGTCGAGCGTCCAGGACAATAACTATTACGACAACTGCATCGCGCTCCAGAGCGCCCTGAAAGCCAACTGCGGCATTACGCTCCGCACCGACGAGGTGCTCTACCGCAAGCCGGGCGAGGAGCTGGAGATCGACCTGAAGGGGGCGGTCGTCGGGGTGAATCCCGAAACCGGCGTGATGGAGGTGAAACCCGCCGCGGACGACAAGGTGAGCCGCACGGAGACGACGCAGGTGAAGATCGAAGCCTTGAAGATCACCTACGAGGAGCTTCGGTCGGGAGCCTACGAGTCGATGTATGCAGGCATTTATTCCCAGGTCTACGTGCCGGAAGGCGGTTCGCTGAACGGTATAACGCTCAAGGACGATCTGTCGATGCAGGACCCCGACAACAACCGTTTCCGGCTGGTGGCTTCGCAGGCTTCCTCGTTTGGCATTGATCCTGCGCCGACGGGTAGCGGAGTGCTCAAGGGAATCGTTGTGCCGCAGGACGGCGCCTATGCGATCCGCCCCTGCACGGCCGGGGACAAGGAACTCACCGGGCTGCGCTTCGGCGCCCAGGTTGGAATCAGGCTGCCCTATGTCTTCTCGTTCTACGCCGCCTCGCAGGCCAACAAGGATTGCAAGTACGTGACGGTGACCGATGGCACGTTCGACAAATTGGGGGCAGACTTCAAGGTCGAGGACAAGGATGTCACCAAATGCGTCGTGCTGACGGCAAAGGTGGCCCCGACGTCGAACAGCAGCCATTTCCGGCTGACGCACTGGGCCGATGAGGCCGCGCATGACAACATTCCGGCCAAGTCGATGGTTTACGGTCAGGACTCCTATTTCCTGCTGACCGTGCCTTTGGCCGAGGATATGCCTGCATCGTTCCGCATCTCATTCGGTATGTCGGGAACGGGCGGCGCTCCGAAGAACTGGGCGGTGGCCTATTCGACCGACGGCACGGAGTACGTCACTCCCTCCGACGGCTCGACAGCCATCTCGATTCCCGGGGCGATTGCGAGCAGCGGCTATTTCTATTATTTTACGGTGACCCTGACGCCGCAGTTGCGGCTGATGAAGGGCCAGACGCTGCTACTGAAACTTTATCCGACAGACAACGTCAGTTGCAACGGCGGTACGGCTGGATACAATTCGGATTCGCGCCTGCATTCGTGCGTCGCGATTGAGGCCGTGCCGAAATTCAGTACACCGAAACCGGTCGGAGCGGTTTATTTCGAGCCTTTCGACGGGTTGACCGAAGGGTTGGACTACCTCTACGGCGATAAGTTGGCTGCCATGCTGAACTATTGCGGCAGCGACATCTCGGAATGGGACGCCGTGCTGAAAAACGGACTTTCGGGCACCAACGTTCATCAGCGTCCGGGTTATGCCCAGATCGGTTATGTCGAGTCGCAGGCCGTGAAGCGGGCAGAGTATGAGAATAAGGCGGGGGCACTGCTCACGCCGGCGCTGAACGCAACGGGCGATCTGAACCTCTCTTTCCGCGCGATGGCCTACAAGACCTGTTCGGATCGCCCCAAGGGTAAGGCGACCGAACCCAAGGACAAGAAGGGCGATCTGACGGAGATCGTCGTCGAGGTGATCGGCGGCGGAACGATCGACGGCGCGACGAAGAAGGTCGTGTCGGGACTGGCGACCGATGCGTTCAACACCTATTCGCTGACGATCGACGGCGCGACGGCCTCCACGGCCCTGCGCTTTACGAGCGAACCCGCTTCGGGCGAGTTCTCGCGCTGGTTCATCGACGATATCTGTGTGACGAAGTAGGGGTTGCCCGATGATTGAAAAGCGTCCCGGAGCATTCGCTCCGGGACGCTTCGTTACAGGCCGGATTGCGTCCGGTCAGTTCTCCGCCTTGGTGGTGACGGTGAAGAGCTGGCGGCCGTATTCGTCGGTGGCGGTTATCCGGATCTCGGCGGACGGCGTTACGGGCGTGTATTCGAGCATGTGGTCGGTGCGGTATTTGTCGAGGAAGCTGAACGAGGAGATGTCGTTGCCGCAGGCGTCGTGGACCGTGACGTAATAGTCGTCGTACTCCCGGACCGCCTTCAGCTGCGAGGCGGGAACCGCGGCTCCGTTTTCGCGGCATTCGAATTTCCACGTCGGATGCCAGTCCCAGACGTTGAGGCGCACGACCGGCCTGCCTTCGGCGTTTTTCAGCCCCGAGTTGTAGACCCGGCAGTATTGCTCGTCGCTGTCGCTGAAATTCACGCTCCGCCGCTCCGTGATCGTTCCGCCGCTGAAATCGTAACGGGTGAATGTCGCCGGGGCGCCGTCGTGGCAGAGCGGGAAATACCACCATGCGCCGCATACGCACGGGTGCGTGTACTCGGTCACGCTCATGTCGCTGCGCGGTACGGTGACCGTTTCGGCGATGTGGTTGTGGCCCGACCAGATCGTGACGGGCAGCTGCTTGTCCTTGTAGATGTCGAGCAATTCGTCGGCGTTGTCCATCGGGTTGGGCGACGAGGCCCCCGGGTTGCGGCGGAAGGCCGGGCAATGCCACGCGATTACGATGCGCTCGACGTCCGACGGCATGTAGTCGGCGTCCTTCTGCGCCCAGTCCATCTGACGCCGGTTGAGGCGGACGGCGAACGACCGGTCGCCGCCGGTGTTGACATACTGCGTATTGTCGAACACGACGTAGTGCACCTTGCCGATGTTGACGGCGTAGTATGTCGGCCCGAGCGCGGAGATATAGGCCAGTTCGGCCGCCGAATCGTCGTCGCCGGCGATGTTCTGCACGGCCATGTCGTGGTCGTGGTTGCCGATGGCGTGGAAGGTCTGGATCGGCATGCCCCCGCGTTCGCAGACGTTGACGAAATTGGCCAGCGTCGCCTTGTTGGCGTTGGTCCAGTGCGACTCCTGCGTCATGTCGCCCAGATTCATGCCGTAGACCGGCACGCCTGCGGGCAGGGCTTTGACGTAGTCGCGCAGCGTCTTGAGGTAGGTGCGGCGGAACGTCGTGGAGTCCAGTTCGCCCTTCGGGGGACAGATCGACGGCGTGGCCGACGATGTGGTCTTGATCATCGCCCGGTTGCGGATATGCATGTCGGCCGACACGATCATAATGTGGCGGTCGTTGTTCACCTTTTTCAGCGTGAAGTCGTGCCGCTGCACCTGCTCCACGCTCGTGGGAGCGGTGACCCTGCGGTAGAAGCGGGGGATGAACCCACGCGTGGATTCGACCTCGTAACCCGACGGGACGGTCAGGTAGACCAGTTTCGACTTGTCGGACGACGTGCGCAGCCCGTAGGCCCCCTGTTTGTTCGTGCGCGTCATGTTCACGCCGTCGGTCACGACGACGCCCTGCACGGCGGCGCCGGCGCACGTCACGACCCCGCGCACGGTGGCTTTCGGGTCGATCTTCGACCAGTCGACGCCGTCGTCGGGCGAAGGGGGCGGATCGACGGGTTTTTCCTGTTCTCCGGGATCGTCGCCCGAACCCGAACAGCATATGCCGCCGGCGGATATTGCGAACAGGGCGGCCAATAAAAGCAACAGTTTTTTCATGGTTGCGGTTTTTGCGGTTTGCGGCATGGGACGGCTTTCGGGAAAAGCGGGGAAAGGACGGTCGTCCTCTCCCCGCTTCGACCGTTCGTTACACGCCGCTATTTGTTATAGCGGATGGCGAAATATTCGAGGCTGCTGGCGTGTTCCGCGGCCAGGGCAGCACCGCTGGCGCTCTGGTTCAGGCGCGCGTTGGCGTAGTCGGAGCCGTCGCTGCAGAGGTCGCTCGTCGGGCGAAGCCGGATGTAGACGTTTTCGTGGCCGAGAATCTCCTGGGGAAGTTCGAAGTCGATGCTTTTGTAGGCCACGCACGACGAATAGAGCGTGTTCGCCCAGACGGAAACGTCGGGGATGGTGTATTCGCCGATCAGATTCCACTGCGAGTCGTCCTTTGCGGCCTGCGAATCGGTCAGCGACCATTCGGCACACCAGAAACGGGGCGAGAAGAAGCTCTGCTGCGTGTTCATAACGGAAATCTGCATCGAGATATGCGATGTCGTGATGCCTTCGGTCGAGAAGTTGATCAGCCAGGCGTAGGGGCGGTCGGTGTCGTCGTCCCACCAGAAGTGGTTGGCGAAGGCGGTGTAGCAGGAACCGTATACATTCCCCTTGCCGCGCATACCCGTGCTGCCGTTGTAGTTGATTTGCGTGGAATTCGTCGCAATCTCATTGTTGCCCGGCCAGCCACCCGTGCCGTTTGCCGCGTTTTTATCCTTGGCATAGGGACCGCACCACTCCAGCGTTCCGTCGGGATTGCGGCTCACCAGATCGTCCATCAGCGGATTCCAGCTCTCCTTCGCGGGGTCGATCACTACGCCGATGCCGTTCTTGTTGCCGAAGTTGGCTCCGAAGATATAGGAGGCATTGTTGCCGACGGGACCCAGGTATTCGTAGGTTCCGCCGCCCCACATGTGCTGCTGGAAGGTGGCCTGCAGGTACTCTTTGCTGGCGGAGCCGGTGTACTTCTCCTGATAGGTGTGCGTCAGGTAGCCGTTCGTTCCGTAGGTGGGTTTCTGGACCTTGTTCTCCAGGTCGGGATTCCAGTAGCGGTACTCCGTCAGCAGGGCCGAGAAACTGTCTTCGACGCTGTTCTGCATGTTGTCCCAGATGTCGCCCTTGGTCTGGTGGCGGATCTGGTAGCGGCCGATGAAGCCGAGCGTCGGATCGTCGTCCATTTCGGCCGGGTCGGCTCCGTCGCGCCATTCGAAACGCGAGAAACGCTCGTGGACGATGACGCCCGAAATCTTGCCCGAGCCGTAGGGCAGGCGCGTGCCGTCGCTGCGGTAGGCGCAGTTGGTGTTGGTCAGCATGTACATGTCATCGCCGTTGATGTCGCGCACGAGCAGCGGGTATTTGCTGATGCGGCTTGCGCCCGTGCCGATCGCATAGCCCTCGTTGATGGGCGTGATTGCGCCTTTGCGTACGGGGAACTCGACGTCCTTCAGGGTGACGTAGGTGTAGATGTCGTCGTCGGTGAGCTGGCTCATCCACTTCTCCTTCACGGGAACGTCCGATGCCGAACCCGCGATGCGCGAAATGACCATCGCCTTGGTGACGTTGCGCAGTTCATAGCGGTCGGGGGTCTCGACCAGGTAGCCCGAGGCGCCCTGAATGAGAATCTGCACGTGGTCGTACTGTTCGAAGACGTTGTCTTCGGCCGTGGCGGTCTGGACGGCGATGCCGTATTTGCCGTCGTAGGTTTCGAGGTAGACGGTCCGGTCCGATATGCTGTAGTCGATCTTTGCGGTCGTGCTTTGCGTGTTCTCGCCCGCATTGTGGCTCTTGGTGTTGCTCACCACGATGCCTTCGAGGATGACGTAGTCTTCGACCTTCTTGTTCATGGCATACGTTTGGCGGAACTCCTCGAATGTGATCTGACGTCCGAGGGTCTCCTTCGCCGTGCGCTGCAGGAGGTTGAATTCGACGGAGACGGTCTCCTCCCAGCCGTCGGTGAAGGAGAGCGACACGGTAGCCGAACGCGGGATTTCATCTGCGGCGTTCGCCTCGGTCGTGATGGCCAGACTGCGATTTTCGCTCTCGGAATCCACGATTTCGAGACTCTCGATCCAATCGGCGTTGTCGGCCTTGGCATACTCGATGTCGACCGTGATCTCCGAGAAGGGAATGTTGGTCTCGATCGGCGAGATGTTCTCGCCGCCGGCTCCGGCGACGATGACGGACGAGTTGGCGAACTCGATCTTGGCGTCCACGAGCGCCTTCTGCTTGACGTAGACCGTGTCGCGGCGCGCGTCCACGTCGGAGCAGAGCACGAAGCCCGCTTTGCGTTTGAAGCCTTCGTTGAATTCGCATTCGGCGGTGATGGCGCCCTTTCCGTCCTCCGTCTCACCGCAGGTCAGGCTGATCCAGTCGGCCTGGTTGATACGCTCGATATGGAAGGCGCTGTTGGCGTAGATGTCGATGTCGAACGTATTCGCATCGGCTTCGACGACGAACTCCTTCTTCAGCGCGCCCAGTTTGACCAGGGCCAGATCGTCGGCGTCGTCGACGCTGCAGGCCGCCGAGGCTGCGCATACGGCCGCAATGCCTAAAAATTTAAATATCGATTTACGACAGTTCATATTCTATACGTTTTATTCGTTGTTGTTTGTTCCGGCCGTGCGCGGCGGACGGTGCATCCGCCGCGCGACCGCAATTCGTTTAGTTGTAGCGTACCGTTATCGTTCCGATACGGGCCTGGCTGTTACCGGCCGCAACGGACGGCGTCAGCGTTCCCTTCTCGATGCCCAGCGCCGTCAGGTAGTTCGAAGACGTGGCTTTGGGGTCGATGTCGGTAACCTTGTCGGCCACCTGCAAGCGCAGAACCACTTTCTCCCGGCCGAAGCAGTCGGCGGGCAGTTTGCGCAGGTGCTCGGTGAAGCCCGGGGTCGAATCCTGCGACGTGGTCGACCACCACGTGATCGAACGCTTCTTGATGATCGGGCTGTCGGGAACGGCCTGGAACGTCGCTCCGCCGTCGACCGAATAGAGCAGGTTCCAGTGCGCCGGGCCGGAGAGGGTCGTGTTGCTCATCGAGCCGTGGCCCCAGACGATGCCGAAGACCATGTTCGAACCACTGATTCCCTGCGTGGAGAACGAGATGTCGAAGTATTTGCCCTTGTCGGCGTCGAAATCCCACCATTGCTGGGTGAACGTGATGCCGCCGTTCGCCACCAGACCTTTCTGTTCGGAGGAGGCGCCTCCCTTGCCCGAGCAGACGACGTTGTTGAAGTCCGCTGCGGCACCCTGCGTGGCGCCGTATTTATTGATCTCGCCTTCGCCGATCTCCGGTATGAGGTCGGTCTTGCGGTCGTTCCAGTTCCACTCGACGACGGTTTTCGAGAACGGTTCGTCGGTCAGCGCGATCTCCTCGGCGGTCATGGCGCGCAGCTGGTAGCGGCCCAGGTCGCCGAAGCGGATCGGGGCGACGTCGTCAGCCACGACGATGCCGCGGAACGTGCCCGAACCCTGCGGTACGACGGAGTTGAAATCCAGGTCGCGGCCCGAGCTGAAACGCCGCCAGGGAGCGGCCGTATTGGTCAGCATGTAGATGGTCCGGCCCGTGTTGTCGTAGCACATCAGCGGGGCCACGTCCCAGCGCGGGGCGGTAGCCGTGCCGATCGGGTTGATGTTGTCCTTGAACGAATAGCCGTCGGTGCAGTTGGTGTAGGCGCCGTCCTTGCACATGATTTCGAGGTTGGTGACCGACACCAGCGTGAAGATGTCGTCGTCGGTGAGTTCGCCGATCGTCTTCGTCTTGACCGGAATCTTGAACTCGTCGGGCGTCGAGGTTTCGAGGATGTTGGCCGCGGTAAGTCCCGTGATGGTGTAGCACTCGGGGGAGTTCTTCTTTTCGAGCGTGGCCCCGTTCAGGGAGAGGCGCACCTTCGAGAAGCGGGCCGGCGTGTTGTCTTCGGAGGAGGCGAATTTCAGGCAGAAGCCCCACTTGCCGTCGAGGCTCTCGATATAGGCCGTCCGGTCGTTTTCGCCGCGGTCGAAGAAGAACTGTTTGGTCTGGGGACTCGAAACGACGTTCTTGCTGTCGGGGTCGCTGACGATGTAGCCTTCGATATACTGCTGGAGCGTGATCTCGCCCGGAGTCAGGGCGCGCACCGCGGCGAAATCGGCAGCGGTCGGGTAGGGCTTCTGGGTGATTTTGCACGAGGCCGAAACGGAGTTGCCGTGTTCGTCGGTGAAGTTGAGCCGGATCGTGGCGGTGCGCGGCTCCGAACCCTCGTTTTTGGCCAGCGAGAACGTCAGGCCGTCGTCGGTGATCGCGGGCTTCAGAATCCACTCGGCGCCCTCCGCGACGGGAACGTCGTACGCCACGTCGTAACCGATCTGGTCGGAGTAGGGCACGAGGTTGTTGGTCGTGGCCGGAACCGCGCAATCCTGGGCGTAACCTTCGTACGTTTCGGCATTGCTGTCCAGCTTGAGCGCCGGCAGGGCGATGCCCTGCGTGACGGTGAGCACCGATTTGGTGATCTCGCCCTTGGCGTCTTCGATGAAGAGGGTCAGATCGGCGATGCGCGCGAATCCGGAGTCGTTGTCCGTGACCTCGAACGTGATTCCCTTGTAGGTGGCCGAGACGTTGGAGATCCACGGTTCGACGGGCTGCGCCTGCGGTTCGTCGCCGCCTTCGCCTTCGCCGCCCTCTTCGCCCTCTTCGGCGCGGGTCAGGACGGTGACGGGATCGTTGGGCAGACCGTCGTTGTCGTAATAGGTGACGCTGGCTTCCAGATCGTCGATGCAGTAGCGCAGGTTGGTGCTGATCGGCGTGAAGATCTGCGACCGGGACTTCAGCAGTGTAACCGCCGGTTTCGAGAACGAGAGCGAAGCGTCGGTGATGGCTCCGGCCTGCGAGAACATCACCGTATCGGTCAGGGAACCTTTCTCGAACACGACGCCGATCTTTCTCGAAATGCCGTAGTTGGCCGAATAGGTGAATACGATTTCGTTATTGCCGTATCCCTGGAGTTTGTTGAGGGAGGCCCACTTCACGGGACGCGTGAAGCGCGCCGTCCAGTCGCCGTTCGAGTAGACCAGCACGTGCGTCGAGCCGGCATCCTTGGTCAGGGAAAGTTCGCGCGCCGAGACCGCCAGAGGCAGGTCCAGCTCGAAATCCTCCTGGCAGCCGGTCAGGGCCGTCGTCAGGGCCGTCAGGGCGATCAGTACGCCGGCGACCGATCTTTTCTGTTTATTGAATATTGTTTTCATTCGTCTGAAAGTTTCGGATTATTACAAGCCGTAAGCCTTGTATTCGTTGTTGTCGAGGTTGTTCTTCGAGTAGGTGACCTCCGTGTCGGGAATGGGGTAGTAGCGGTGGCACGGTTTGATCCGGCTGTTAGCCGTGTTGAGTTGCAGATAGGCGTAGTCGCTGTTGTCCGTTACGGCTTCGTACCAGATACCCCAGCGGACCAGGTCGTACTTGCGCTGGAATTCGCCGAAAAGCTCGCGGGCGCGCTCGTTGCGGATCTCCTCCTCGAGGCGCGCGGGGGTGCGGAAGGTGTACTTGGACAGATTGGCGCGCGTGCGGGTCATGTCGAGGTATTCGACCGCCTTTTCGTAGTTTTCCTTATAGAAATAGCACTCGGCCATCATCAGCAGCGCGTCGGCATAGCGGAAGACCTTGTAGTTGTTGCCGTCGGCCGAGGACTGCATGTTCGGACACCAGAACTTCGGTCCGCACCACGGGCGGGTGTTGGTGCTGTTGAACGTCTTGTCCTCGTATCCCCATGCCATGTTGTACTTGGCGCGGATGTCCTTGCCCATTTTGGACTGGAGACCCTGGCTGAAATAGACGTTCGGACGCATCGCCGACCAGACGGTCGCCTGGTCGCCCAGTTCGGGAATCTCCACGCCGTCGTAGATCGCCGAATTGGCCGCACGCGGGTAGGGCTGGCAGATGCAGGCCACGTTGGACGTGTAGGTAAGGGCGCCCTGGGTGTAGGTGTGCTGAATTTCCATGATCGACTCCGGGGTGTTCTTGTTCCGGAACAGGATATTCTCGGCGTAGTCGTACTGCGACAGCGGACCGTAAATCGTTTCGATCTGCTCCAGCGCGTCCAGCGCCACGTCCCACTGCTTGTTCCACATGGCCATCTTGGCGATGAGCATGTAGGCGCAGGAGGCTCCCAGACGATTGGCTTCGTTGTCGTAGGTGCGGGTTTGGGCGGCGAGGGGAGCTATCGACTGAAGGTCTTCGATGACCTTGTTGCGGGTCTCGTTGGCGTCCATGCGCGGCAGCACCTGAATCCGGCTCAAAACCTCGTTGTCCGTAACGTCGTCGAAATAGAACGGAACGTTGCCGAAGAAGCAGGTCAGCGTCCAGTAGAAGAACGCCCGCAGGGTTTTCGCCTCGCAAAGCAGCTGGTGGTACTGCTCCTCGCTGATCACCTCGTTTTTATAGGCGCGCTCGATGCCGTTGACGGCGAAGTTGCAGCGCTGTACGCCGAGGTAGCCGTTGCGCCAGACCGTCGAACCCATGCGCGGCACGGCGGGCGAGATGTCCAGGCTGGCGTCGAGCGTTCCCGACGGGCAGTAGGCGATGTCGGTGACACACTCGGTGGCGATCATGTAGGTATAGGTGTAGATCGACTTGATCGGAATGTAGCATCCGTTTACGACCGACTGGCATTCCGAAAATTTGCGGAAGAAGTCGTCGGGATTCGAGATGCCCGATGTGTCTTCGTCCAGCGTGCATGCCTGGAACGAAAGCATGGCCATGGCCGCGGCCGTGTAGAATATATGTTTGAGTTTCATCGTCTTAATTCTGTTAGGTTAGTATCTCAACTGAAGGCTGAATATGATGGTGCGGGGCTTGGGATAGGCGCCCAGGTCCATACGGCGCAGCGTCGACGAGGTTCCCTCGCTGGAAACGTCGGGGTCGAATCCGTTGTACTTTTTCCACAGAAAGAGGTTTTCGCCCGATACGCTCAGGGTGAGGTCTTTCATCCACGAGCATTTTTTCTTGAGGTCGAACGTGTACGACAGCGTGACGTTCTTCAGCCGGAGGTACGAAGCGTCGTGGATCATAAAGTCGCTCGGAAGCGCGGCGTCGCTTTTCGCTCCGGCCCGCGGAATGTCGGAATTCGGGTTCCGGACGGGATGCCAGGCGTTCAGCATGTAGCGGTACTGGTTAGCGAACTGCGAACCGGCCATGTAGATTTCCGAATAGTTGTAGATCTTGCCGCCGAGCGAGTAGGCGAAGTAGACGCCCAGCTTGAAACCGTGGATGTAGAACGTGTTCTGCAAACCTCCGTACAGATAGGGGTCGGCGTTGCCCTGGTAGATCAGGTCTTCGCGCGAGAGCACGCCGTCGTGGTTGGTGTCGTAGTAGCGCGGGCCTCCGTCGGTGTTGGCCGGGCTGACGTAGGTTTTCGTCACCGCGTTTTCCTCGCGTTCCTCGGCGCTCTTCCACGTGCCGCCGTATTTGAATCCCCAGAGCGAGTTGAGCGGGTAGCCCTTGACGTAGCCGTACATCATGTAGGGGTTGTTGCCCGGCGAGTTGTAGGCCGAAATGAAGTCCTCGGAACCGATGTCGTCGACCTTCTGTTCGTTGTGCGACAGGGTGAGCGTCGTCGACCAGTGGAACTTCGGGCGGACGATGTTGTGGCTCTCGACCGACAGCTCGATACCCTTGTTCGAGGTCGAGCCGATGTTGGTCCAGCGTGACGTGTAACCGGTTTGGGCCGCAACGGCCAGCGACATCAGCAGGTCGGTCGTTTTGGATTTGTAGGCTTCGGCCGTGATGTTCAGGCGGCCTTTGAACATCGACCAGTCGATCGCCACGTTGTAGGCCGTGGTCTTCTCCCACGTGAGGTCCGGGGAGTCCAGGCGGCTGCGGTAGAACGCCACGGGCTGCGATCCGTCGAACAGATAGCCGCCCGTCGTCGAGGAGAGGGTGGCGAGCGAACGGTAGGTGCTGATCGCGTCGTTACCCGTCAGACCGGCGCTCAGGCGCAGCGACAGGTCGTCGATCCAGTTGCAGTCCTTCAGGAAATTCTCGTTCGAAATGTTCCACTTGAGGGCGGCCGACGGGAAGAACGCCCACTTGTTGTTGGCCGCGAAGTTCGAGGCTCCGTCGTAACGTCCCGTCACGGTCAGGTAATAGCGCGACTTCCAGTTGTAGTTCAGACGCGCGTAGACCGACGTTTTGGTTTTCTTCGAGTAGGAAGTGCCCGCCGAATAGGTCTCTTTGTCCTGCACGGCGTTCATGTTGTTCCACAGGATGGCGTCGTCCATGTAGCCTTTGCCGCTCAGGTTGAAATCGTGCGAGGCGAAACTGTAAGCCGAGAAACCGCCGAGAACGTCGAACGAATGGCCGTTCTTCTCGAACTTGTAGCCGGCCGTGGTCTCCCACGAGAACGAGTGCTCGTCCCACTCGGCGCGGTAGGCCTCGCCGCCTTCGTTCTCGCCTTTCAGGGGAAGGGTTCCCGGATAGTAACGGTAGGTATGCCGCTGGTAGAGATAGTAGGAGAAGGTGCTGTTGATCGTGAAGTTCTTCACCGGCTCCAGTTTCAGCGTGAAGGCGTGGTTGTTCGAGTGGCGTTCGAGGTAATAGGTGTTCAGGTCGATCAGCGCACGCTGCGTGTTGATCTTCTGCCCGTTGTAATACAGCGGGTTATACGTGTCGTTCGGCTTGAGCAGCGGTGACAGATACTGGGCGCTGCTGTACCAGGCCGTTCCGCCGATGGAGGATTTGTTCTGGTCGTTGTGACGCCAGGTGTACGAACCCGTATAGCCGACTTTCATCCATTTGAACAACTGGCGTTCGAGGTTGATACGTCCCGTGAAACGCTGCTGGCCGCTGTCCTGGATGATACCTTCGGTGTCGTTGTAGGAGAACGAAGCGTAATACGACGATTTGTCGCTGGTTCCCGACAGCGAGAGGGCGTAGTTGGAATAGAGGGCCGTGCGGGTGATCTCGTTGATCCAGTTCGTCCCTTCGCCCAGCGAGAGCGGGTCGGAATAGACCGAACCGGAGAGGGGCGTGTCCTTGCCTACGTCGGGGTGGTTGGCGTCGCTGCCGAAATAGGCGTAGTCGTTGCGGTACTGCGCGAATTCCGACGCGTTCATAATGTCGAGCTGACGGGGCAGTTGGGAGAAGCCCATGTCGGTCTTGAAGGTGATGTTGACCTTGCCCTTGGAGCCGAGACCCCGTTTGGTGGTGATGAGGATGACGCCGTTTGCGCCGCGCGAACCGTAGATCGCCGTCGAGGAGGCGTCCTTGAGGACGGATATGCCTGCGATGTCGTCGGAGTTGATGTCGTTCAGGTCGTGGATGGCGTCCATCACGCCGTCGACGACGATCAGCGGCTCGTTCGACGCGTTGATCGAGCGCGTGCCGCGGATGCGGATGGTGGTCGTGGCGCCCGGCTCACCGGTGGTCGACATGAAGTCGGCTCCGGCGATACGTCCCTGAAGGGCGTTGTCGACCGAAAGAACCGGTACGTCCTTGATGTCGTTCATCTTGACCGTCGCGACCGAGCCGGTCAGGTCCTTTTTGGCGACCTGCCCGTAACCGATGACCACGATTTCGTCGATGTCGGTGGAGGAGTCCTTCTCCATCCTGACGGTGAAGTTCGTCCGCGAACCCACGTTCAGGGTCTCGGTCTTGTAACCCAGGTACGAAATCTGGAGGCTGTCCGAAGACTTGGCCTTGATGGTGAATTTGCCTTTGGCATCGGTGACTGCGCCCTGCGTGCCTTTGACGACCACGACCGTGGCGCCGATCAGCGGGTTGCCGTCCGGGTCGAGGACGGTTCCGCTGACAGTCTGGGCCTTTTGTTGAGCCGTTGCCGGCGCCGTGTGCGCCGCGAGCAGTATCAGTACCGCCACCAGCGACATCACTCGGACGGATGCTCTTATTGAGTGAAGAATTTTATTCATTTTAGGCTTTTTTTTGTTGAAACGACTTGTTCCTCTTTTTTACTCTTGTTCCTCCTCGTCGAAAGGCGCTCCCAGGATGATGTCCTTACCGCTGCCGTTGTTTTCGGCAAAGTAGTCCTCTTCGACCTTCTGCAGACGGCGGATGTAGAAATTGTCGAGGTAAATGCGGTTGTTGACGGCGGAGTTCTGCGTGAGGGAGCCGCAGATGATGCGGACCCGCGTGTTGGCCGTAATCGGGTTGGCTTTCGTGCCGGCGACGAAGACGAGGAAATCGTGACCCTCCCACATGTCTTCGGGGAACTCCTCGCTCGAAATGTCGTAATAGCCGGCTTCGAGGTCGATCGTGGTCTTTTCGGATTGGGCGAAATCACGGATGACGCCCCCGCCGAGCACCTCGACCGTGATCTTGTTGTCGTCCCGGGCGCCGGTCATGTAATCGGTGAAGGCCACGGCGCGGAACGAAACCATCAGCAGCGAGTCGCTGCGGAGCGTGTTGGTGTAGGGCGAAATCAGGTCGGCTCCGTGGCCCTTGTCGTCGCCCAGTTTCAGGTAGCCGTTCTTGCCGTAGCAGTGGGCGACCTCCTCCCCTTCGATCGTCGTGGACGTGAACCCGAGGTTTTTCTGGGCCGTGGTCCAGTTGTCGATCGGGGTTTCGCCGTCGGTGAAGCGCGGGTCGGTCTTGCCGTACTTCAGGGTCGCGAAATCATTGCTCACGCGGGCCGTGGAGCCTTGGTGGATGGGGATTATCCGGTTGTAGTTCAGTTCGCCGTCGGAGGCTGCCAGAATCAGCATGCCCGTGCGCCGCGTGTAGTAGCTCGACGTCGTGCTGCGCCGGTTGGCCTTCAGGGTTATCACGCGAAGCCCCGTCTGGGGATCTGTCGAAGAGTAATCCACCACCTTGGCCCACGGCGTCGCTGCGTCGTCTTCCCACGTCGCGACAAAGTCGATATTGGCGTCCACGTAGAGTTTGGCGAGACCGCCTTTCACGCCGACGATGCCGGCGTCGATAGGCTCTTTTGCGATCGGGTCCGCGTAGACCTTGATCGATTCGTTACGATCGGAGTTCGAATGCGTTTCACACGACGTGATGCCGATTGTCGCCGCGATTAATGCGGCTCCGGCCAATCCGCGTGAAAAACGGACGAAACCCTTCGTCAGGAATGTTTTTCTCATAATTGGTAAAAAGGTTAAGATTGGGTTTTATTTATTTGGGGTCGGTTGATCGACGGGAGGTCTACTGTTTCAGCTCGAAGTCCGCCAGGATCGGGCGGTGGTCCGACGGGTCGTAGAAGTTGGACACGTAGGGGCTTTGGGTCGCCGTGGTCCACTTGTCCATGACGGTCAGTGCGTTCACTATGCGGGCGTACATCGAGGGCGACGCATACATGTAGTCGATACGGGCGTTGCCGTAAGTCGACGATATGAAGCTTCCCGGGTAGCGCTCGGCGATGATGTCCTTGAGGTCGGTATGGTCCAGAATGTGGTTGTGGACCAGCAGCCGGGTGTCGTTCTCGGGATAGCCGTAGTACCAGTTGTCGGCGCGCGACCGCGAGTTGAAGTCGCCCATCATCAGCCAATCCTGACAGGAAGCGTACGCGGGATTGTTGACGGTCTGCGCGCAGATGTACTTGATCTCGAATTCGCGGTACTTGTCGCCCTCCTTGTTGGCGGCGCTCGCCGCCTGATCGGCCGAGCCGACTCCGAATCCATAGGCCTGCGGCCACGTGTGGAGCGTCACGATGTTTATCGTCCGGCCCTTCACGGTAACCCGCTGAATGGCGGCACCGTGGGACACGGGCTTGCCCGCCTGGTCCGAATCGGTTATTTTCAGCAGCGTCTCGATCGGATATTTCGACGTGATGGTCTGCGGATAGTTGTCGCGCCAGCCGCCGACGGCCGTGTAGGCGTGGCCGTAACGGGCCGCCAGTGCCGCCCAGCCGTCGGGCAGGAACCGGGCGGAGGAGGCTTGCGCCGAATTCGTATTGTCCTTGTAGATGGTGGCCGATTCGCACCATACGCAGATGTCGGGATCGTATTTCTTCACCCACGCGACGAAGTTGTTGTAATTGTTCGCCTGGTCGGACCACATGCCGTTCTGGATGTTCCAGTAGAGCACGCGCAGGTTGTCGGAGCCGCGGCCCATCTCGCCGAGCGCGCGGACCTCGATATTGTCCACGTAGAAGCCGTGCACGCCGCTGCTCACGTCGTTGCCGGCCCAGTAGAGCATCGTGCCGTCGGTCGCGTTGTTTACGACGACCTCCACGTTGTGCCACTTCTTGACGGCCGCTTCGCTCGACGGGAGCGTTACGTGGCTCTTTTCGACGATGTATCTCCCCGAGGCGCTCGTGTAGCCCGAATTGTCGGCCGTCAGGGCGATGCTCTTGCCGTCGACGGAGGCCGACGCGATCATGCCGCCGTTCACCACCTGGAACAGCAGGAGATCCGTCGATCCGTACTGGTAGCAGAAATCGAACGAAACCTTCACGGAACGTATGCCGTCGATGGATTTCAGGGCTGCGGTCTGGAAAATGCCCCGCCCTGTGTTACCTGTGCCGCAAGCCAGATAGCCCTGGTATTCCTGGCAGCGGAACATATAGGTATAGTCGGCGATATTGCGGCTCGCGACGTACGAATCGGACATCAGGTGGGACGTGCCGACCGTTTTGCCGCTGATCTCGTCCCACGTGTTCGACTGGATGAACGCCGAGCCGGGGTTGTTGTAGGCGACCTTCTCGAAGGAGTCCGCATAGCCGTCGCGTCCGGTTCCCGTACCGGGGGTGACGGCTTCGGCCGTCGGAGCGTATCCCGTCGACTCCTGGCCGCCCATGATGTTGCCGCCCCAGACGAAATTGTCGAAACTCTCGTAAAACACCAGGTCGGAGTCGGGGGCGTATTTCAGCGTTACGGACGTGGCCTTCCCCGCCGTCAGCTGCGCAGTCGTCAGCGTGTGCTCCATGGCGCGGTGCTCCGAATCGGAAATGGTGATTTTCAGGCCCGACGGATAGTCGCCCGGAGCCAGCATCACGTAGAAATGTTTCGGCGTGCCGCTCTCCAGCGAGACGCATTTGCCGTTGTCGGTGCAGTTCAGCACGGCGAAACCGACACCGCCGGTGATTGAGAGGTAGCCGCGCGAGGGCAGGAAATTCGCATAGCCTGCCAGGGGGCTTTCTGCGAGGTTCTCGACCTTCACCGAGGCGATTTTGGCCGACCCGGTCAGGGCCAGGTCCAGCACGGCGAAGGCGTCGTCGAACACCAGCTTGTTGCCGTTCTCCTTGGTGTAGGAGCCGTACATGGGATACGATTGCAGCGATGCCGCCGTGGCGGCCCAGAACTGCGAGTAGGGCAGTTTCACGTCGGCATAGGCCGAAGAGCCGTACCAGCCGGAGGAGCCTGAATTGGTCAGGATGGCGTTGTAGGTCCCGGAGCTCGAAGCGCTCGCCTCGACGTAGTAGCGGCCGTTTTCATCGCTTTCGACGGCATAGGATTTTCCGTTGACCGAGACGAGCGATTTGCTCCATGCCCGTTCGCCGGTTCCCATGGCCTTGCGGACGGAATTTTCCGCCTCGCGGAGATAGAAACGGACTTTGCCGTTCACTACCTGTATGTCCTCGTATTCATCGCCGCCGCCCGGATTGTCGGGTCCGTCGGGATCGTCGACATGTTTGTCTCCGCTGCTGCACGCCATGCAGAGACACCCCGCCAGCAACAGCGCCGGCTTCAGGATGAAGTTCAGGGATTCTCGTAGATTTAAGGTCATAGTTTCGTGTTTTATGGTTGGGTGAAAAGTTGTCGGCTGCCGGTCGGACACAATGAAAAACGCGTGCATATTGCCATATACGGCAATATGCACGCGTCAATCGCGGGCGGTGACGGTTTACTTAACTCCGGGTATTCGGCGCGGCGAGGGGGGGGGGAAATTTACAAGTCCCCTGCGGCGCGAGCAGGCTCGTGCCGTAACCGGACGGTGGTGATCGAACAATCGGCGGTAAAGTAAATTCACGGCTCTAATTTTGATCGTTTTTTTATCGGAAATGAGTTTCGAAAAGATTCATTTCCGAAAGCAAATGTAACCAAAATATTGTTATCGGGCAAATAGGATGCATAAAAAATAATCGTTTTTTAACATTTTTGCTGCTTTTCGTGTTTCGATTTGGGGAGAGGGCCGTTCGGCGTGGCTTTTCGTTTGAAAGGAATGTCCGGAGGGGAACCGCGGATTCTGCGGCCCGTTCGGAACGGGGAGAAGCGCGCCGGCAAGAGACGGAAAAGCCCCGCATTCGGGGAATGCAGGGCTTCGTTGAGCTACCAGGATTCGAACCTGGAATAATATTGTTGATAATCAATACTTTATATGGTATGTCTTACTCCGGTCCAACGATTCGTCCTTTTGTCTCGAAATATGATGTTCCCTGAAAATGAATGCAATAGCGTGAAATTTTAGAAAAAAGGGATTCGAAGATTTGGAGGTATAAAAAATATTGTTTTACTTTGCGACAACATATTTATTACCAGCTCACGGCTTGACCTAATTTAAAAGAGCCAAGAGCCCGACGAATAATAGTACTCGGTATGGTTTTGTGAGTAGTTTTAGGCCACGGACTCACCCCGATATAGAAAAAGCCTGGGGTAATAGGCTCATAATGTGTAAAAGACGATGCAGCGGTCGTTTCTTTACGCATTTTTTTTGCCCCTATGTGAAAGGGTAAGTAAAGATATTCGCTGCTATATCGGGTTCACGCACACTTTCATATACCCGATGAATGAACGGATGTGGTGTGTGCCTGCATCATTAAATTTAAGAACTATGGCAGAACAAACTGCAATAGTACAGCTGTCAGCTCAGATTGAAATGTTGACAGCATATATTAGAAAGTCGGATGATGAAATTATCTACGACTTGACAGACCTTGAACAAGTGCTCAAGGTATCACGCCGAACATTATTTAAGTGGCGTGCCGACGGTGTATTGCCTCTCACGGAATTGGGTGGAAAGCTGTATATCAGTAAGCGTCGTTTGTTTGAGTTGATTGAGAGCAACCCAGCGTTGCAGAAAGGAGGACGCCATGAGTAATGCGCTTGACGAATTTAAGGGGGTAGCAGATGCCGGAATAACCCCGGATGATAATCCCGGATTGGAGGCTCTTGTAGAGGGTGCAGGCGAAATGCCTGCTCCCCAGCCTCTCGTGGAATTGGCAAAACCAGCTAAGAAAGGTGATAATGTGTTGATACAAATTGAAATGTATCTGCGAAGCAAATATCGCTTTCGTTACAATCTTGTGTCGAATAAGGTTGAATTTGGGCGTATTGTAGACAAAGACTTCCGGGATATGCGAGATTATGATTATAATAGTCTGCTCCGAGAATTAAAATTGTCTGATCTGTCGTGTTCCATAAGTTCGTTACGTCAGATTTTGGCATCGGATTTTGTAATGCCATATGATCCGTACCAAGCATTCGTGAAAAATCTTCCGGACTGGGATGGACAGGACCATATTGAAGAGTTGGCTGCAACTGTACGGACGACTAATCCAGATTTTTGGGCTATATGCCTTCGTAAATGGTTAGTAGCTATGGTAATATCGTGGATTAAGCCTGATATTGTCAACCATACCGCATTGATTTTATGTGGTCCACAAGGTTGTGGAAAGACTACGTGGTTAAAAGCATTAATTCCTGATGTTCTGAGCAATTATATTTTTACCGGCAAAGTGAATGTGCGGGATAAAGATTCACAGATAAAACTTTCCGAGTGTTGTTTGATAATTATGGACGAGCTTGAAAATATGCGTCGGGATACTGATGCGTTAAAAGAGCTGATAACAAAGTCGTGTATTTATGTTCGTCGGGCGTATGCTTTTGTTCATGAAAACTATACCCGAAGAGCTTCTTTTGCAGGTTCGACAAATAATTATGATTTGTTGCCCGATATGACCGGAAACAGACGCTTCTTGTGTTTTGTAGCTGAAAATATTGCCAATAACCATGACGTTAATATGGAACAAGTATATGCTCAGGCTATTGCGTTATGGGTGGGTGGATTCCAATACTGGTTTGATAAAGATGAGATGGCTGTTTTGGAGCGAAATAATGAAGCTTTTCGTGCTGTGTGCGTAGAGGAAGAGCAACTAACTTCGTTCTATGAGCCTTGTAATGAGGGCGATGCAGGCGTTTTATTTATGAAAACAACGGATATTTTGAAAAGCTTGTTGCAGTTATCCGGTTTGAGATCGCTTTCAGATCAGAAACTCGGACGGGTTCTGATGAGTTTGGGCTATAAGCGCGTTAAGAAAGACGGGCGATATGGGTATCTTCTGCGACTGCGAAAGCCTTCAGTGCCAGATTCCTTGTTGTCTGAATTAGAGTCGATGGTAGAAGTTCAGGTCCCGGAGGAACCGGAGGAAATAGAGTTGGCTCAGCTTCCTGTGGCTCGTATTGGCAGGGTCCAACGGCAGCAGGAGTAATTTTAGTAAGAAGGAGAGGGCTTTGGGACCCTCTCCTTTGTTTAATGGGTAGGCAAGGTAAGCGTAATCGGTCAATCCCACCATTTCAGCAGGTATCCGAAGAATACCTTGTAGAATAGCCGTATCATATCTAAGCGGTTTTTACTCTACAAACCACCTGTACTCTGGTTCTCCTATGAGCGCCTTTGCCACTCCTTCCGTGAATACCGACGCATTCCGGCTTCTTGCGAGGAACGAATCTATGTAGCTGGACTTGTTGGCTCCTGTAAAGAGGTTGAACACCCTCCATAGATCAATCTCCCGCTGTCTGTCGCATGCAAACACCGTATCGTTGTAATAGGCCCTTGCAATGACATTCAGCTGACAGTCCGTGAATTCGAATTCCGGGAGCTGCTTGCGCTGTGCAGGCGATAGGAACTGATACAACCGAGCCTTTCCCACCATCTGGGCGAACTGACTTTCCGACATGGAGGTATCGAGCAATGCCCGCATCCGCTCCAAGTGCCGCCTGGCATTGTAGCTTACGATCAACTCCGTAATCTTTGCTGTCAACTCCTGCGTGTTCGTCACCCGCATCTCCCCGGCCAGTCCGTCCGTGGCCACACACATATTGCAACAAACCATGTTCTTGAACCCGATAAATACTTTGAATTTCTCGAAGCCTTTCTTACTGTACAGGTTCTCCTGGTTGTAGGCCCTTACACCTCCTACGGTCAGGTTAAGCCTGCATCCGTCGATAACCTCCGTTACGGCGGGTATCTCAATGCAGAACATCATCCGCTCGTAATAGATGGTCTTGTCCTCGTCGGTGAGGTCCTTTACGGCCTTGTGGATAGCTTCGGGCGTCCGTCCCTTGACGATATGGCTCACCCGTATTTCGGGCTCCTCTACCGTACAGCTTCGGAACATCCGTTGCGCACACTCCCACATGGTTTCGATGAACTGATTGTGCGATATGGTCACCTCATTGTCCTTGGAGAATACCGGGGTGATGCAGTCGTTTTGTAGATGACCGAGTGTCACGGCCTTGGTATTGGCCTCGATGAAAGGCTTGCGGGGCTGTTCTTCGGGAGTTTCCCGGAACGGGGATTCCTCCTGCACTTCGAACGAGGGCGAGGGGATAATCAGCTGTGTTGCGTCCCGTGCATCTTCACGGAGCGTAAAGGGCAGTACGTTATTGTGCGACTCTGCCCGCGGGATAGCTTGTTCCATAATTTGCGGATGATTGGGTTCGACATTGGTTGCACCAGCCGAGAATCTGCATCCCGACTTGTTCCGTAAGCGGAAATTCCGGCTTTCCGGCGAAGAGTTCCGTGCGGTCCTTGGAAGCCAGCGCATAATGTTTCATGTTGACATCGAATACGATGGTGAACTCGTAGTCTACATTGTCCCGCTGTACGGCTTTCAGCCCCACTTTCTCGGGGATCATCTTTCCGTTGCGTTCGTTGAGCACATACTCCTGCTTGCTTCGCATCGTACAGATCACATGGCACGAGGAGTTGAGAATCCGCTGGATAAAGGCGTTCTGACGGGGCGTGACCTTGGCCCAGTTGGCAAAGGAGTTGCCTTGCAGATTGGCGTGGAAATCCAGCAGATAGTCCCAGCAATGCGAGATACTGTCGATGATGATTACCTCCATGCCTGCACTTTCGCAGATACCGATGGCGTCGATGTATTTCTCGGGATTGTAAGGCTCCGAGAGAGACAATACATTGTAGGCTCCCAGATGGGCATAGAGGTCCGCACTCCCGTTCTCGGTGTCGATGACGGCTATCTTGGACCAGTCGGAGGTCATGCCGTGGGCGATAAGAAGCGACGAATAGGTCTTTCCCGATCCCGAGGCTCCTTGCAGGGCTAAGCGCATCTTGGCTGCCCGGCGTTGTGAATGACGTAATTGCATGATGAAATGAATATTGGTTGAACTCGTAATAACATAATTAAAAGGCCGCTCCCCCGGAATTAGAGGAACAGCCTTTCGATGGAGAGAGGGACAAGGTTACAGCGTGGCAACCGTGGTGAACTGCGGGTTGTCCCCGGCATTGTGAAGCAGGAGAAACTGCTCGCCGCTCTCCTCGGAGATCACCTCCGAAACGACGGGATGATCGAGCGGTTCTGCGGGATACTTCGAGGTTATGGCGCCCGCCTTATCGCCATATCCGAAGAAATACTTGCCCGTCTGCTCGTTGCGGATGATACGGATTTGCAGAATACCTTTCCACTCCTTGAACTCGTCGAGGGTGAAAGTCCGCAGGAATTTGAGAGTGTTGGTCATAGCCATAAATTTGAGATTCGACAATACGCGGGAATAATATGATTATCCCCAAAGGATAGCCGGGGTCGCACCCCAATCCCGCAAAGCGGGGGGGGGTATTCGGGGAATATCCTGCGCTCGAACAATTTCGGGGAGTTGCAAAAAATTTTTGTGGTGAAAAATTTTAGCTTGACATATCCTAACCTTGTATTAGCCACTAACAACCCCTTATTGCTATTATCGTTATCTTCATCACGTAAATCCGCATTTTTCTCCCATTATGATAGGAAAGTTGAATTCGGGGCAGAATTTATGAAGAAAATGCGCGACTTTTTCCGTGAGAAAAGGCAGGATATTGGCAAATGATATTACAGTTAAGGAGCAGATATAGTTACTCCATATTTAATAGTCTATTAAATGAGAAACCGAATTTAGGTGATAATATGACCGGAGAAAATAATCTTATTTACTCACTTACTTTATTAATTTATATACAAGTAAATGAGTATCTAATATTGTTTCAATAAGTCTTAATATTCCCAAATTTGCGAATCGAATTCATCTTGGGATAATACAAAATGATTTAATGTATCATTGGCAGGTGAAATGATGGATATATTTATACCATCATCATATCCAGGGTAAAAATCAACATAGCGATTTAATTTATATTCACTTGTCCGTGAGTTATATTTATAAATTGTAAATATTCCCATATAGTATCCACCTTTGTCCCATTTAATGACCTCTTTTGCACCAAGATTTATCCCAAAATAGTTTTGCTCAATCACATTGAATACGCGAGATTTTATCCTAAATTGAGATGTAACATCAATCAAACTATCTGCCTTTATTTTATATATTGTATTAAATACCCCTACTCCATATTGGCCTATGTTTGGTTTTAAATCTGTCATCAACTCCTTTATTCCATCAAAGTCTAAATCCATAAAGCAAAATGATTCAGTAGACGCTGTTAAATAAATATTAGGAGCAGGCGTATTTGTTTCCTCGTAACTTAAATATATGCTGTCCTGACCATCTTTCGGTATATAATACAATGTGGAGCGTTTGCCTCCATTTACAGAAAAAGATTTATTTGTTACCTTGTTTCTGAAAGTCAGTATAATATTACAATAATCTCTATCTATTGAATCTTGAAATGCAACTCCTTGTACATCGTATCCACATATAGAGTTCTTGTAGTAAAAAGCTACTTGTTTAGGTTCGGAATCATTACAGCCTAACACTACCAGTAATACAATAAATATGACCAAATAACCTTTCATTGGATTCAATACGATTTGTTTTATTCAGATTCAATATGATTTATATTCGAAATAACCTTCTATAGTATAATTAAGGGCTGTTCTGTGAATAGGCTCGGTAAATTGTTTCCCTAACTTCGTAAAATAAGTCGCCATGAATGTTTCCGCACTTGTTTTATTGGGTTGTCGGGTGTACTGGCATCATCCGTAACATAAACCGTCAATGTTTTCTGATCAAAAGTATAATTGATATTGTGATTGCAGTTGTCTGTACTGCAAACTGCGACATCATAGGCTGGAGCGTAATAATCACCTATTATATTTCCATCCTCATCAAAGGTGAAATATTTATATTCATGCGGAGTATATATCCCTTTGGGGTAAAATTGAGTATGATATGTAGGCACACCCTCTTTAAGAGTAACTATTTCCATTCCATAACCCCAAGAACAATTCATCCCTTGTTTGAATGTTTTAATAACATAATAATCTTTCCCTGCATATTTGAATTGCCACACATTACAAATTAGTGAGGAATAATCAGATCTCAAATTTGCCTGCCATTCTTTGTAACTAATATTTTCATCGGAATCTTTATATTGAATGTAGGTTGTATAGTAGCCGATTGTTCCGCTTTCACGACGATCATAACTGTAAAATTTATATTTGTCATCTGGTGTTATATGGATTTCCATTACAGAATCCAATAAGGACGATTGCTGTGTGAGTGTTTGTGGATTCAATAGATATGGTTCCATATAATCCCAAAATCCTGCTGCCTTAGGGGATGATTCATAATCAAAGTAAGTGCATAATTTTCTTTCTAATGAATCTAAAGAAAGGCTTTTAGGTATTGGATGATTTTTAATTATTTCCCGCTCCTCTGTCCACATTCCTATAAAGTCATTGGCATCTTTATAATAATTGCAACTGCTCTTTGGCAATTTCTCAAACACCTCTGCGGACTTTTGCATCATCTGAATAGCATTGTCTAAATCTCCTACACGTTCGTATAAATGCGCTTTTTCTTTGTAGGCCATTGCTGCCATTTGGCTGACCTTTCCATATTCCTGTTCTGCATATTTCAGCATATTATCGTATAGGTGCTGTGCATTGTCTACTTGTCCTGCATCTATATAGTCAGAAATAAGGTTGAGCATCATTTCTTCTTTCATTGCAGAGTTGGAATATTTCCGAGCAACTGAATCGGCTTTTACTTTCTTTACAAAATTTTTCAGCACACTATCACCACCTATTATTCCCTTGTTGAAATTCTGTACGACATCATTCAGCATTTCATCATAGGTTTGTTCTGAATGGTGATTTCCACACCCAACAATCAGTAACCCAAACATCAGCAACACAATAAGTATAGATAGGTAATTTTTCATCTTCCAAGTTAATAAGGGCAGCATATAATTATTATACTCATTTACTTATTATGTCTATTGCAAAGTAAGTGAGTGTAATTAATACTTATTCATAGTAATGAACGTAATTGGAGATATTCCAAACTCAAATTCTATTGTCAAACTCGTCTATGATTGCAAGCATATCATCTGGCAAATAAGTTCTTGCCCTATCGACGATCGTACTCGGGATGCCATAATACGCCGCAGCTATACCACCTGCCATACAAGCTATTGTATCACTATCACCCCCTAATGAAATGGCCAACCGGATAGCAGATTCATAATCAGAACTATCAAGAAAAGCTATTATGGCCGCAGGACATGTTATTGACGCTTTTATTGTAAATCGGGGTGGAATATCCTGACATTTAAGCATTAGATTATAGCCGTAGGAAGATATGATATGATGACGGATTTCGTTCTTATTGGTACCATTGCGGGCTAAAAATACCGATGTCACTATTGCTTCTGCACCAGCTATTCCGTCCGGATGATTATGTGATACTATTGCAGTCTGACGGGCAAGGGATAATGTCTCCTCCAAAGTCTGAGCATAAAACCCTACGGGACTTACTCGCATGGCCCCTCCATTTCCATAACTAATATAGGGTTGCGGATTATCCGAAGCCAACCATTTACGGAACATACCTCCATAACCTCTATATGGATAACGATATTTTCCCCATTCTTGCATAATATGAGGTAAAGTTCCTCCATGCAACAACCAATCGGCTATTGCTATGGTCATAACAGTATCATCAGTAAACCTATTTCGTTTCGTGAATAGAGGAAATGTTGCGGATCTTGTATTGATTTGTTCATATACAGAGCCAATTATATCCCCGATAATTGCACCAATAATACTGTAAGTTTTCATAACATATCAATCATATTATAATAACAAATCACTCATTTACTTTATATATCTACTACAAAGTAAGTGAGTAAATTGTACATGGGTATTATATCTCTTCATCTTCATTATTCAGCCAATTACCGTCGAGGATTAAAAAATATTCAGGGCATTCCCTATACCGTTCTTTAATCCTTAATACTATCCATTTATAAATCTGTCGTACATTCATAATTTCTGCATCACTCCTCCACATTTAGGACATACCGGATTATCTTCGCTCCACTCTTCGACATTCTTTGACCCGCACCACATGCAGAAAGGTTCTGTTGGCGAATAAATCCATTTTGCCTCACCCTTTTCTTGAAGTGCAATAATATCAGGTACACCTTTTAGATATGAATTGTCACACAGCCTTTTACAATCCTTACAGGCAAAGGAGGTGAATTTGGCTAATGGTGTACCATCTTCCCAACGATGGCCTACGCAGGAATCGGAGTAGCCGCAGGTGAGGCAGTAAAACATTAAGATTGCATTAACGACAATTTTTTAACAATGATAAATCCTCTACAAATCCAGAAGTAATTGAAATAAGATAATATACATGATCTTTAATTTTAATTATTTTACATATATTAAAATTTTTGGACACTGGTGTAAATGTAAATTTCCATACACTCCCATCCGCAAGTTCCGCTCTAATCACATAGTCACGTTTTGTTTTCCAGCCGGCTAATACTTTCAAAGATGTTGTAGATCCATTTTGTATAAATTTGATCGTATCTCCGAATAACTCAATCTTACCAACAACCTCTTTCTTTTGAGTCAAAGCATCTATGGCATCATACACATCGTCTGTTGCACATATTGTCATACTACTAAACCTCATTATTATAGGTTGATTCTGAGCAAATCCAAATTGACAAATCGTCAATCCAATACACATTATTATTAATTGCTTCATACTATTGCTAATTTCTCATATTATTGATGATACACAATCGTCCTTTTAATTATCATATAAGGCATTTTCCCAACACCGTTATAAACAATAGCTTGGGTCCAATTTCCATAATTATCATATTTGTATTGGATAACATTATATACATTAGGTTTATCCATTGTCCCAACATATTTGATAAATTCAATAATATTCCCATATTTATCCCATTTGTATTCACATAATATGTTCAGCCCTTTAGGAGTATCGTCTGTCAATTTTGTTTGAACTAATTCAATATTAGATAGTTCGCCAAATGCATTGTAACGATGCTTATATGTATACAAAGTATTTGTGCCAATTTCAGCCATTCCATTTTCAATAATTTGATTACCATCAATTATGCATCTACCAGTATATTTTAAATCTCCCGATTTATCGAAGCAATAAACAGCATAATTCTCACTATTGTCTTGATATTTATACTGTATTCTCTCCCATAATATACCTGATTTATCATATCTATTTATGATACTGATATTGTTATTCTCATACGAATACTTATCCGTTAATATTAATTCTTGAAAATTAGAATACTCCTTTTCTTCTATTAGACGACCACGTTTATCATAGGTTCGTAAATAATTCATATTTAATCCCCAATTAAGAAAAGAGGTCGTTATTTCCCCACTTTCAATATTTCCGAATTTATCAATAGCATCATAAGCAATGGCTCTAATTGATTTGACATGCCCTTTTATTAATTTAGGATGCCGAAGTATTCTCGATTCATTTTCATATTGGAAATAATCATTTTGCGCAAATAATGAGCTATAGGTTGATATGCAACATATCAAAAGAGTAATAAAACGTTTCATACAATACTAATTTTTTCAATATCAATAAATTGAGCAATCTGTTTTTTTTCAGCTTCGGATGTTACATATATCCGTACTATATCATCATCTGTAAACGATATAATTTCCCCAAACTCTTCTCCTACTCTTACTTTCTTAATATCTTCAATATTAAAATCAGGTACATATCGCCACTCTCGTTCATCATAAAAGCGGACATTATTATCGCTCCACTTACCTTGTTCTTGATTGTAATAATGAGCATAGTATGGCTTACAATAAGATAGTAGGCGCATTTGCAATTTAGGAGCAGTATGATAAATTACTCTAATTGTCTCAGTTAACTTTCCATCTTTCTTGCAATACAAAACCGGGCAGATTCCATTATTTCTCGCCCACTCTTTTTTTAGGACGATCCCATAGTCTCCATATCTCGCTCGATGTTTTCCTCTTACTCCTTTGGGCAAATCTGTAAAGCAAACCATAGGAATAGCAAATCTCATAGAATTTTCTATGAAAAAGAATGTTTCTAACACATAATAAACTTTGAAATATTTATTCTGAACAATTGCCCTTAAATATTCAAACTTCTTTGTAAGATGGTATAAATTAGGCGATGATACATTTCTTTCCATCCACTTAATTGTATTTTCCGCCCAACTCCTCTACGGGGATTAATAAAAAGAAAGTGTGGAGTTGTTAGTTTATTTACGTGGAGGTTCTGGAATACCTTAACTGAAATAAACAATACCCCACACTTGAGCAGTATATCGAGAATGATATAGCTACGCAAGTGATGAGTGTTTGTATTGCCTATCCCTCAGTTATTGAAATTTTCCAGATTTCCACGTAAGGATAAAAGCTAAACACTTTCATCAATCAATATGTCACTACCCATCGGATAGCACCACAAAGTTAGAAAATGTTTCTTAAAATACAACGCACTCGCGGGGTATTGTAGATGCAAATTTCAGCTAAAAGTTTTTGAAAATCAAGATTGACCTTATAGAATGTTTATCATAACTTTCGGAGAGATGTTGACTATGATATTTATTGAGTTTTACAAAAAAAGCCTGCCGATTTTGGCAAGCCTTATAATTACAAAGAGAGTTCTGCTTCAACCTTTTCCATATCGCGGCTGATTGAGGTATTGAGGACCTTGGCATAGTGCTGGGTCATTTTGATATTACTATGACCGAGCATCTGGGAAACATTCTCAATAGATACGTTATTGGCAAGAGTAACTGTCGTGGCGAACGTGTGACGTGCACAATGAGTCGTGAGTTGCTTATTGATTCCGCACAATTCCGCAATTTCTTTCAGGCCGTCATTCATGGTTTGATTGGACGGAACCGGGAGTAATCGCCCCTCAGCTTTGGCAAAGTCTGCATAACGTTCAAGTATTTGCATGGCAGGTTTGAGAAGAGGAATATTGCATAAACTGTGGGTCTTTGTTCGGGCTTTTACGATCCATTGCTTACCTTCCTTACCCGTTACGATCTCTTTGGTGGTCAGCGAATAAACATCAGCATAAGCCAATCCCGTGTAGCAGCAAAACAGGAAGATGTCCCGAATACGGTCATAACGCGGATTTTCGAATTTTACCTGGGACATTGTGTGCAATTCCTCCTCGGTCAGAAAATCTTTCTTGGTCTCTTCCAATCGCAGTTTCAATAATGCTATGGGATTGTTTTTCATCACTCCATGGGCTATGGCTATATTGATGATTTTGCTGATGTTTTTAAGGTATTTTACCACGGTGTTGTTGCACTGCTTCCGTGCTACGAGTAGGAAATGGACATATTTTTCGAGAAATTCGACCGTGATGTCGTCTGTGTAAATGTCGTTCTTTCCTTGCGTCTGCATAAACTCTTTGAGGTGGTTTAGCGAGGTTTGATAGCGAATGGCCGTGCCTGCTGCTACTGTCTTACCTACGAGTTCCGATTGCATCCGGTTGTGTTCTTCGCATAAGTCGATGAATGAAATCTGTGGTTTGTCAAAACCTCTGTAACGGTTGGTTACGGCTTTGGCGGTTACCTGCTTACCCTCGTTTTGTAAGGTTTGAGCTATGGAGAACAGGTCGTATTCGATTTTGTCCAGATAGGCATTTAGTGCCTTGTTTTTTGAGCCGACGGGTTTTACACGGCCTCTAGCCGTCACCCATTGCTCTTGATCGACTCCTCGTCCTATTCCGAACTCTGAATAGGCTCGGTTGGCTGATACCCGAACGTATATAGGTGCTTGGCCAGTACGCAGGAGCCGATGCCGTTTAATGAAAAACAGTATCGAAATCATATTAATAAGGTGATTTTTAATTAGTTAGACTAAACTATGTAGGGAGATAAGGCTATAATGCCTTTTGGGATATACACAAAGATACGTAAAATTTTCCATTTTTGCAAGTGTAAAATATTGATATACAAAGAAATGGAATGAAATTTGTTGGACTAAAATTTTAGTCTGAAAGTCCCACGATTGGTCCAATTAACACCCTGCGTGAAACGGCTTTTTACTGCACTTTGATAAATGAGAAAATCCCCACAATTCATTGAATTGCAGGGATTTGCGCTGAATTTTGTTGAGCTACCAGGATTCGAACCTGGAATAACAGGACCAGAATCTGTTGTGTTACCGTTACACCATAGCTCAATAGATTTTGGTGATGCAAAAGTAGAACTTTATTTTGCAAATGCAAAGAAAAATCCGGAAAAAATTTCATACATTTGTTTCAATCTACGCAGAAAAAACCGCTTGAAACTTAAAATTTACACAAAATCAGAAAATTATGGGAATTAAATTTCGGCTTATCGCCATGAACTTCCTTCAGTATGCGATCTGGGGTTCGTGGCTTATCTCGCTGGGCGCCTACCTGGGAGGCGGACTCGACTTCTCGGGATTGCAGATCGGCAGCTTCTTCGCGACGATGGGAATCGCCTCGCTGTTCATGCCCGCCGTGATGGGGATTATCGCCGACCGCTGGATTCCGGCGCAGAAACTGCTGGGCATCTGCCATTTCATCAGCGGCGCGTTTCTCATCGCCGCGGCCTCGCAGACGGCTTACGCCCCGCTGTACAGCTGCATGCTGTTGAGCGTGATGTTCTACATGCCGACCATCGCCTTGTCGAACTCCGTGGCCTACAATGCCCTCGATCTGGCCCGGCTCGATACCGTGAAGCATTTCCCGCCCATCCGCGTATGGGGAACCGTGGGATTCATCGCCGCCATGTGGTTCGTCGACCTGACGCACATCGGGGGCGTGCAGATCAAGCTCACCGAGTGGCAGCTCTACGTTTCGGCCCTGCTGTCGTTCGTACTGGCGGCCTACTCGTTCTCGCTGCCGGGGTGTCCCGTCGAGCGCAGCGCGCAGAAGCAGTCGTGGGTCGATACGCTGGGCCTGCGGGCCTTCGCGCTCTTCAAGGAGAAGCGGATGGCCATTTTCTTCGTCTTCTCGATGCTGCTGGGCGCCGCTTTGCAGATCACCAACGCCTTCGGCGACAGCTACATTCAGAATTTCGGCTCGATGCCGCAGTATGCCGATTCGGCCATCGTGAAGCACTCGGTGATCCTGCTCTCGCTGTCGCAGATGTCCGAAACGCTCTGCATTCTGCTGATTCCTTTCTTCCTCCGGCGTTTCGGCATTAAGAAAGTGATGCTGATTTCGATGCTGGCCTGGGTGCTGCGCTTCGGGTTCTTCGGCATCGGCGATCCGGGATCGGGCGCGGCGTTCCTCGTGCTTTCGATGATCGTCTACGGCGTGGCGTTCGACTTCTTCAACATCTCCGGCTCGCTCTTCGTCGAAAAGGAGACCAGCCGCGAGATCCGCTCCTCGGCGCAGGGCGTCTTTATGATTATGACCAACGGTTTCGGCGCCTTCTTCGGCTCGTATGCCGCGGGCGCCGTCGTGGACGCATACGGGTGGCCCGATTCTTGGTTCATCTTCGCAGGGTACGCGCTCGTGGTGGCCGTGGTTTTCGCCGTGGTTTTCAAATACAGGCACAACCCTGCCGAAATGGAGGGCGTGAAACATTGATGACTGACGGTCCGGCGGCGGGGAGAACCTTGCCGCCGGATTTTTTTATCCGCGCAGGAGCATTTCGACCTGAGGAGCGCCCGCTTCGGAGTATTCGCTGGCGGACAGTGGGCCGGAAGGGCGGATGATGACCGGATGCATGGCGGGCGTTTTATTTTATAGAGGTGCCGTTACGACATTAAAGATACGAAAATTATGGATACGATCGGTGTGAATGATGCGAGCTGCATCCGCTGCGGCCGCTGCGTGAAGGTGTGCCCTTCGCAGATTTTCGTGCAGGAAAAAGCCGGGGGCGACGTGACGCTGCATAAACCCGAAAACTGCATCCTTTGCGGACATTGTGTGGCCGCCTGCCCCACGGGGTCGGTGAACCATGCGGAGTTTCCGGCCGAGCGGGTGCATGCGGTGGATTACGGCGCGATGCCCACGCCCGAGCAGGTGGAACTGCTGCTGGCCGTGCGGCGGTCGAACCGCGCACTTTCGGCGCGCCCCGTGCCGCAGGAGCTGCTGGACCGCATCGTTGCGGCGGCGGACCGCGCCCCGACGGCGAGCAATGCCCGCCAGCTGGGGTATACGCTGGTGACCGACGCGGCGCAGCTGCGCGCTGTCACGGAATATACGCTCGGGATTTTCGGCACACTCGAAAAGCGGCTGCTGCATCCGCTCGTGCGGCCGTGGCTGAGCCGCCTCGTGCCGGGCGTTTATCGCTATGTGCCGGTGTTCAAACGCCTGCGGCGCGAATATGCCGAGGGCCGCGACCGCGTGCTGCGGGGCGCGACGGCGGTGCTGTTCATCCATGCGCCCAGGGAAAGCCGGTTCGGTGCGGAGGACGGGAACCTGGCGTATGAAAACGCTTCGCTGATGGCCGAGGCGCTGGGCGTGAGCCAGATATACATGGGGTTCGTGCTGACGGCCGTCCGGCAGGACAGGAAGGCGAAGCTGGCCGCGATGCTGGGACTGGGCGACCGCCGCATCTGCGCGGTGATGGCCCTCGGGATGCCGCAGTTCCGCTATCCCAATTACATCGACCGCGCGCCGGCGCCGGTGACGCGGAAATAGCTGTTTCGGCGTTTTGCCGTTACAGATGGAAAGTCCTGTATGTATAAGCGGGTATGCGTCAATACATATTGTCGTACATCGACTGCGATTTGTCGTATTTCAGGTCGGAGAGCGATGCGGCCTTGACGCCGATGTTGAAACTCCACGAACGGTGGTAGCCGAACGGAATCCACGAAAAGGACATCTGCCAGCAGTGGAGGTCGCGCGTGATCGAGACCGACGAGGTGGTCAGTTTGTTGGCCTTGATGTCGTAGCCGCCCTGGAAGGTGATGCCCGTCTTGGGGGTGACGTTCAGCGAACCGTTGAAGCCGATGGTTTGGGTGACGTTCTTCCGGTAGCCCGTCGTGCCGTTGTTGGTGTACGAGATCGAGTAGTTGACCGCGTAGTTGAATCCGAAGTTCCACGGCAGCGAGAAGTCGTAGTAGCTTTGCGCCATGTACTGTCTTCGCAGCACGGGGTCCATCTGCCCGTAAGGGTCGTAGAACGGGTTCTGGTACTCCGGAGGTATCGACGTGATGTCGTTGATGGCCGTTTCGCTCCGGTCGTTGCGCGATTTGAACGTATAGCCGAACGACCAGCCCGTCGAGACGACGCGGCCCGGGAAGAAGAGCTTGTTGTAACGCTTGCCCTCGGGCGAGACGCGGTAGGGGTCGAGCGTCAGCGAGAGGTTGATGCCGAAATTGTTGAACAGCGTCGTACGGAACGAGACCGGGATGTTCGAAAGTCCCATCGAGTCGGCCAGGAAGTTGTACGAACCGCTGATGCGCAGTTCGTCGATCAGCTTGATCTTCTTCACGCCCGAGGTGTCGCGTTTCGAGAGGACCTTCATTTCGAGGTTCTGCGACAGCGAGAAGTTCATCGACATCGAACGGCCCGACGAGGGGACGCCGTAGGCGTTGACGGCATAGGGCGAATAGGTCGTGAAGCGGCCCGTGGAGTCGGTCTGGCGGGTCTTGTAATAGCCGTATTTGGGGTCGCTGAAGTCCGGGGCGTAGGAGAAGCCGATCGAGGGGGTCAGCGTGTGGCGGATCGCCTGGATCTTGCGGTCGCGGCTCTTCTTCGTGAAGTCGTACATGCCGTAGACCGTCGTGGAGGCCGAAACGCTGAAGTTGTAGTTGTAGAGGCGGTAGAAACCGTAGTTCGTCGGCAGCGTGTCGGTCTGGTTGGTGACGGGGTTCCACTCGAACTCGACCTTCTTGAAATACCACTTCTCGTTGTAGTTGACCGACGGCGAGAGGTTGATGTAGTTTAACAGGTTGAACGACGCCGAAATCGGAATCGAGTGCTCGATGCCGTTTTTCATGTTTTCAAGCGTCTCCTTGGAGAAGACCTCCGATTCGGTGGTGGTCACCGAGTTGGTCATCTTACCCGTGTACTGCATCGAGATCTTCTCGTACCAGCGGTCCTTGCCCTGCTTCTCCTTGCGTTTGAAGGGGTAGAAGCGCGAGACGTTGAAGACCATCGTGGGGAGCGTGATGGAGATGGTCTTGTTCTGCGAGTTCTGCGAGATGGCCATGTTCGCCGACAGCGAGAAGGGCGTTCCGGCCCAGTTCTTCGAGTAGGAGACCGTCGAGTTGGTCTGCGTCGAGAGGATGTCGTTGAGGTTCGTGGCCGAATAGCGGCTGTAACCGCTCGTGGCGAAGTTCACCGAGGCCGAGAAGGTCGAACCCGGGTTGGCCTTGGGGTCCTGCGAGTGGGTCCACTGGATGCGGAAGTTGCTCTGCTTGATATAGTCGTCCTCGCCCTTTTCGCCCGTCTTGACATTCGAATACTGCATGTTGAAACTGCCGCTGTACTTGTAGCGCTTGATGTAGCGCGACGCGGCCGAAGCCTCCCACGATCCCAGCGTGTAGATGCCGCCGCGCACCGCCAGGTCGGCGTATTCGCCCAGGGTGAAGTAATAGCCCAGGTCGCGCAGGAAGAAACCTTTGGAGTACTCCTCGCCGTAGGTGGGCATCAGCAGGCCCGACTTGGGGCCCATGTTGATCGGGAAGAAGCCCTCGGGGATGCCGAGGAAGTAGATCGGCACGTCCTCCATCACCAGGTAGGCCGGGCCGGTGATCACCTTCTTGCCGGGTATGACCTTCGCCTTGGTCATCGCCAGGTAGAAGTGGGGGTGGTCCGTATGGTCGCAGGTGGTGTACTTGCCGTGCTCGATGTTGATCGTGTTGTCGGGCATCTTCTTCACGCTGCCGCCCACCAGCCAGCCGTCGCCCTGCTGCGTGGCCACGCCCTTGATTTTCGCCTTCTTCGAGTCGAGGTTGTAGGTGATCGTGTCCATCTGGTAGGTGGCCGACCCTTCGGTGAATTCGGGCTTGGTGACAATATCCTTGCCGTCGAGCGTGTCGGGCTTGCCGTAGGCGTAGACCATCTTCGAATCCATGTCGATGCGCATGTAGTCGGCCTTGAGGTTGCTGTTCTGGTAGGTGACGTCGCCCTTGTTATAGATGTAGACCAGCTTGTTGCGCACGTCGTAGACCAGCGAGTCGGTGTTCTTGCCCGTGATCGGGTCGTCGAGGAACGCCCCTGCGGGCCGCGGCGTCTTCACCGAATCGCGGCGGAGCGTGTCGGCGGCGAGCGAGTCGGGCCGCGCCGCGCCCGGAGAATCGGCCTTCTGCGCCACGAGCGAGTCGACCTGCGCCGAAAAGAGCGAATCCTTCTCCTCCTGCGGCAGTGCGTTGAACGCTTCGCGCCGCCGGGCCTCTTCGCGCGCCTGCCTGCGGGCCTCGCGCCGCGAGGGGGTGACAAAAGGCGGACGGGCGCTCGTGTCGGGACGTATCGCGTCGGCGCGGGACGGAACCGGGACGGTGTCCCCGGGGGCGGGATTGCGGGGCGTGCGGGGCGCTCCGCCGCCCAGTACGATCTGGGCAAACAGCAGAATCACCGTCGCCGACAAGAGATATTTTACCCTAATTTTATCCAAAATCCCAAAAATTTTCCATACCTTTGCCGACAAGTCGGCAAAAACGCCCGGATCGAGGTCCTGTGCCCCTCCCGCCGCGTTTTCGGCCCGACAAAGATAGGTAAAAATTTATAGAAAGCTCACACTTGGTACCATTAAATATGCGCACACGACTTTTGCTGCTATTCGCCTTCGCGGCCGCAACTGTTCTTATGAACGTTGCGTCTGCGGGGAATATTGCGCACGGCGTCGAAGTCGTGGTCATCGACGCCGGGCACGGGGGAAAATTCCCCGGCGCGCACTACGGCGGGGTCTATGAAAAGGACCTCACGCTGAAGGTGGCGCTCAAACTCGGAAAGCTCGTCGAGGAGGGGATGCCGGGCGTGAAGGTGGTCTACACCCGCACGGCGGACAGGACTTTGGGGGCGGACCTGGCGGCCGACCTGCAGGCGCGGGCCGACATTGCCAACAAGGCCGGGGGCGACCTCTTCATCTCGATCCACGCCAACGCCGCACCCCGGGCGACGGGCGTGCGGGGCGTCGAGACGCTGATCATGGGCGAGAGTTCGAAGGAGCAGCGCTACAACGAGAACGCCCTGTTCGAAAACAACCGCGAGGATCTGATCGACATGTCCGACGAGCGGACGGCGGCCATCGTGCGGGCTTACATTCAGAATCTCCAGTTCACCTACGGCGAATACAGCATGGCTTTCGCCCGCTGCATCCAGAACAGCTACCTCAAGGCGGGCCGCCATTCGCGCGGCATAAAGCCGCAGCTGCTGCGGGTGCTCTATGCGACGGACATGCCGGGCGTGCTGACCGAGATCGGGTTCATGTCCAACCAGCAGGAACTGGCCTACATGAAGTCCGACAGGGGGCAGAACGAGATCGCCCGGTCGCTCTACCAGGCGATCCGCAACTATTCGGCCTATGTGCTCGGGACCCGGATGGCCGAGGAGGAGCAGGCCGCTGCCGCGAAACCGGCCGCGGAACAGCCTGCGGAAAAGTCTGCCGGAAAGGCCGCGGAAAAGAGCGTTGAAAAGCCTGCGGCAAAGTCCGCTGAAAAGACCGCAGCGGCGCAGCCCGCGGAGGGAAAGACCGCGACGGCCGCTCCGGTCAGAACCCCGGAGAAACCGGCCGTACAGCCCCTGCGCTATACGATTCAGGTGATGGCTTCGGCGTCGTCCGTGCCCCTCGCCTCGGCGCAGTTCCGCGCCTACCGCGGCAAGGTGAAGGAGTATGCGGCCGAGGGGCGGTTCCCCTATAAATACGGTGTGGGCGAGTACGGCACCCGTGAAGCCGCACAGCGGAAGCTGGCCGAGGTGCGCAAGGTATTTCCCGGGGCCTTCGTGGTCGCGTGCCGGGGTATGCAAATTGTAAAATAAAAGTACAGATATGAAAAGGGAAGTTAAAATCGGAATTTTCGGCGTGACGATGATCATTGCCGCGTGGGCCGGAATCCGGTTTTTGAAAGGATTCGACATTTTCAGCCGCAATTCGGTCTATTACGCCGCCTACGACCAGATCAACGGCGTGCAGGCGGCGTCGCCGATTATGATGAAAGGCGTCAAGATCGGTACGGTGACGGGCATTTCGTTCGATCCGCAGCGCAGCGACAACGTCGTGTTGCAGTTCACCATCAAACGTCAGTATCACATTCCGACCGACTCCGAGGCCAAGATTTACAGCAACGGGCTGATGGGCGGAAAGGCCATCGAAATCAACTACGGCACGGCGCGCACCTATCTCCAGAAGGGCGACACGCTGCGCTCGGTGCGCGAACGCGACCTGATGGACGTGGCCGGGTCGGAGCTGGATTTCTTCAAGCAGAAGGTGTCGCAGGTGACGGGCGACCTCTCGCGCACGCTGACCAACCTCAATCGCCTGATGGAGGCCAACGCGCAGAATATTTCCGGGACGTTGAGCCACCTGAACGCCATTACGGGCGACATGGCCGGCCTGCTCGACGCCGAGAAGCGCAACCTGAAAGCCGCCGTCGACGACCTTACGGAGTTCTCCGCGATGCTGGGCAGGAACACCCCGCGTGTGGACAGCATCGTCGGCAACCTGAACCGGATAACCGGGGAACTGGCCGACGCCGGGTTCGCCCGCAGGCTTACGGACGCTGTGGACGAGGTGAACGGTCTGCTGGCAAAGGTCGAGGCGGGCGAGGGGACCGTCGGCAAACTGATGAACGATCCTGCGCTCTACGATTCGCTGACCGAGGCCAGCGCTAATCTCGCCTCGCTGCTGGCCAACCTCGAGCAGTATCCCGGCCGCTACGTGCATTTCTCGCTTTTCGGGCGCAGTCCCGAGAAGATGCAGGAGAAGGCCGAGCGCAAAGCCGCCAAAGCTGCGGCCAGGGCCGAGCGGGACTCGGTGAAAAGAATTAAAAATTAAAAATTAAAAATGAAAAATTGACTGGCAGACAGGAGGTTCATTCAGCCCTCTCGGTGTGATAATGTGGTCGTATAGGGCGTGGCGCGAAATTTTCCGACCGGCGCCCTTTCGATTTTTCATTCTTAATTTACCGTCATGATTTACCCTGCTACATTCGAGCAAAAGATAGGTTTCGACCGGCTCCGCGAGCAGGTCGCGGCACGTTGCACCATGCGCGCCGCCCGCGAGCGGCTCGCCGCGGAGGGCTTTTCGACCTCTGCGCGCGAGATCGAACGGCGGCTGGCGCTCGCCGACGAAATGCGCCTGCTGCTGGATATGGAGCATGATTTCCCCGGGGGCGAGTACCCCGACGTCGATTACATCGTCGCCAAACTGCGCGTCGAAGGTTCGTTCCTCGACGTGGAGGAGGTCGTGACCCTGCGCCGGGCGCTGGCCGCAATCGGCGGCATCGTCTCGTTCATCATCAGCCGCGAGGAGCGTTATCCGGCCCTCCATGCCCGCACGCGGGGCGTTGCGGCCTTTCCGGAGATCGTGCAGCGCATCGACGGCATTCTCGACCGCTTCGGCCAGGTGAAGGACAACGCCTCGCCCGCCCTGCAGGAGATCCGCCGCTCCATCCGCGAACGCGAAGGGCAGGCGGCCAAGCGGTTGCAGGCCGTGCTGTCTGCGGCCAAGGGGGCGGGCATCGTCGATGCCGACGCCCAGATCTCGATCCGCGACGGCAAGGCCGTGATCCCGGTTTCGGCGGGCAACAAACGCAAACTGAACGGCTTTATCCACGACGAATCGGCGACGGGCAAAACCTTCTACGTCGAACCGGTCGAGGTGGTGGAGATCAACAACGAACTGCGCGAACTGGAGTACGCCGAGCGGCGCGAGGTGGTGCGCATCCTCACGGAGTTTACCGAAGCGATCCGTCCCGACGCGGGGCTGATCGCCGATTCGGGCGACTACCTGGCCGAGATCGACATGCTGCGCGCCAAGGGCCGCTGGGCCTCGGAGAACGGGTGCGTGCGGCCGATCCTCTCGACGGACGACAGGCTGGTGCTGAAAAACGCCCGCCACCCGCTGTTGCAGCAGACGCTGCGGGCTGCGGGGCGCGAGATCGTGCCGCTGGATTTGCAGCTCGACCGTCGCAAGCGCATCCTCGTCATCTCGGGACCCAACGCCGGCGGCAAGTCGGTCTGCCTGAAAACCACGGGCATCGTGCAGTACATGTTCCAGTGCGGGTTTCCGGTTCCGGTCTCCGAGGTCTCGGAACTGCCGGTCTTCGAGAGCATTTTCATCGACATCGGCGACGAGCAGTCGATCGACAACGACCTGTCGACCTATTCGTCGCACCTGCTGAACATGAAGCACATGCTGGCGGGCGCTTCGGGCCGCACGCTGGTGCTGATCGACGAGTTCGGGTCGGGAACCGAGCCGGTCATCGGCGGGGCCATCGCCGAGGCGATCCTCGAGCGTCTGCTCGGCAGGGGGTGTTACGGCGTGATCACGACCCACTACGCCAATATCAAGTATTACGCCGCGTCGGTGGAGGGCATCGCCAACGGCGCGATGATGTTCGACGTGCAGAACATCCGGCCGCTGTTCCGGCTGGAAATGGGCAAGCCGGGCAGTTCGTTCGCCGTGGAGATCGCCCGCAAGATCGGGCTTCCGGAGGATATTATCCGTGCGGCGAGCGAGAAGGCCGGGTCGGATCACATCAATATCGAGAAACAGCTGCGCGAGATCGCCCGCGACAAGCATTACTGGGAGCAGAAGCGCGACCGCATCCGTCTGACGGACCGCAAGGTCGAGGAGTTGGAGCAGAACTATGCCGAGCAGCTGGCGAAGATCCGCGCCGAGCGGCAGGAGATTCTGAAAAAAGCCAAGCAGGAGGCCCGGCAGTTGATCGCCGACGCCAACAAACAGATAGAAAATACGATTAAAACCATCCGCGAGGCGCAGGCCGAGAAGGAGCTGACGCGGCTGGCGCGGCGCGAGCTGGACGACTTCCGCGAGGCGGTCGAGAAGGCCGACGAGGCCGGGAACGAAGCCGCCGTGGCCCGCGAGATCGAGCGTATCGAACGCCGCCGCCGACGGCGCGCCGAGCGCAGAGCGCAGCAGGGCGCGCAGCCGGCAGCCGGGGAGGCCGCTCCGCAGCCCGAAAAGCCGCGCGAAGTGGTCGCCGGGTCGAAAGTCCGCATGGCCGGGCAGGAGATGGTCGGCGTGGTGCAGTCGGTGAAGGGAAAGCGGGCGCAGGTGGCGTTCGGACAGATACTCACGACGGTGGACAAAGGGCTGCTGACGGTGGTTTCGAACAACGAATACCGCGAGGCGACACGCCCCGTTGCAGCCCGTACGGTACTCTCGGTGGACATCTCGTCGCGCAAACTCAACTTCAAGGATCACATCGACGTGCGCGGCATGCGGGCCGCCGATGCGTTGGACGAGGTGCGCAACTTCATCGACGACGCGCTGATGGTGGGTGTGGGCACGGTGTCGATTCTCCACGGCAAGGGCACGGGGGCTTTGAAGGAGGAGATTCGCCGCTACCTGCGCACGGTGCCGGAGATCGCCTCGGCGGTCGACGAACATGCCGACCGGGGCGGTGCGGGAATTACGATCGTGACCTTCGATCTGTCGTGATTTTGCAGTCTGCGACTGCTGCTGTTCTTTGTACCTTTTTGCGGAAAAAAGGCACAAAGATCCGGCGACTATGTTGCGGCTTGAGTCTTTTTGACGACCAGAAAGCGGCAAAGAGCTGTAAATATTTTCGTACTTTTGGAAATGAAAGTACAAAAGATAAACCATTGGGTATTTTATGAAATATCGTCTTTCGCAAATCGCCGCCGTCGTGGGCGGCAGGTTCTCCGGAACGGACTGCGAAGTGCAGTCGGTGGTGACCGACAGCCGCTCGCTGACGTGCGAGCTTGGCTCGGGACCGGTGTTCGTCGCCATGTGCGGCGCGAACCACGATTCGCATGCGTTCGTGGCGCAGATGTATGCGCGCGGCGTGCGGGCTTTTATGGTCGAACGGCCTCTCGAAGCCCTGCCGGAGTGCGGTTACGTGGTTGTTGAAAACGCCATTGCGGCCTTGCAGTGTCTGGCGGCCTATCACCGGGCGCAGTTCCGGGGAACGGTGGTGGGCATCACCGGTTCGAACGGCAAGACGGTCATCAAGGAGTGGATTGCCGAGGAACTGCCCGCGGGGATGAAGTGCTACCGTTCGCCCAAGAGCTACAATTCGCAGCTGGGCGTGCCGCTGTCGGTGCTGATGATCGAGGGCGACGAGCAGCTGGCGCTGATTGAGGCGGGGATTTCGAAACCCGGGGAGATGGCGCGGCTGGAGCGCATCATCCGTCCCGACGTGGTGGTTTTCACCTCGATCGGCGACGCGCACCAGGAGAATTTCCTCAATCTGGAGCAGAAATGCGACGAAAAGATGGTTCTGGCCCACCGTGCCGAGACCATCGTTTACCACAGTTATTACGAGCCGCTGGGCCGCATGATCGCCTCGCGCTTCGCGGGGCGGAAGCTCTGCGACGCGGCCTCCTGCCCCGAGGTCCCGGAGACGCTGATCGGCAACGAGGCGTCACGCCGCAACGCCCGGATCGTCGAGGCGTTCTGCGCGGCGATGGGCTATCCCGCGCCGTCGTTTACCGAAGCTCCCGAGGTCGCCATGCGTCTCGAAGTCAAGGACGGCATCAACGACTCGGTGCTGATCAACGACGCCTACAACCTCGATCTCAACTCGCTGGCCCTGGCGCTCGACTACCTGCACAACGTGGCGTTGTCGCGCCGCCGGACGCTCGTGCTGTCGGACATCGCGCAGAGCGGGCTGACCGACGACGAACTTTACGGCCGCGTGGCGGGAATGGTCGCGCGGGCAGGCATAGACACGCTCGTCGGCATCGGTCCCAAACTGAAGCGTTACGCCGCGCTGTTCGGCTGCGACAGGGAGTTTTACGCCTCGACCGACGAGTGCATCGCCCGCATCGGCCGCAGGGCCGTGGCCGGGCGTGCCGTCTTGTTGAAAGGCGCGCGGGAGTACCGTTTCGAGAAACTCGCGCATGCGCTGGCGCGCAAGAGCCACACGACGGTGCTGGAGGTCGATCTCGACGCCATGATCCACAACCTGAACTATTTCCGCTCGAAGCTCGACTTTCGGACCCGGCTCGTGGCGATGGTCAAGGCGGGTTCGTACGGCGCGGGGGATTTCGAGGTGGCGCAGATGCTCCAGCATCAGGGCGTCGACTACCTCGCCGTGGCGTTCGCCGACGAGGGCGTGCTGTTGCGCGAGCGGGGGATCACGATGCCCGTCGTGGTGCTGAATGCCGACGCCGACAGTTTCGACCAGATGATCGCCAACCGCCTCGAACCCGAGATATACAGTTTCCGTTCGCTCGCCGATTTCGCCGATGCGGTGTCGCATGCGGGCGAAACCCGCTATCCGGTTCACATCAAGCTCGATACGGGCATGCACCGGCTGGGATTCATGGAGGGGGAGATCGGGCGGTTGTGCGAGGTGCTGCCGACATTGCCCGCCGTGAAGGTGGCGTCGGTCTTTTCGCACCTGAACTGCGCCGACATGCCCGAAGAGGATGCCTACACCCGGGAGCAGATCGCGCGCTACGACCGCATGAGCGCCGCCGTAGCCGCGTCGCTGCCCTATTCCGTCATCCGCCATACGGCCAATTCGGCGGCCATCGAGCGGTTCCCCGAGGCGCGGTTCGACATGTGCCGCCTCGGGCTGGGGCTTTACGGCTTCGGCTGGGAGCACAATGCGGGCCTGCGCCCGGTTTCGGCGCTCAAAACCCGCATCGTGCAGATCAAGCGTCTCGAAGCGGGCGACGCCGTGGGCTACGGGCGCGCCGGGAAATTGCTGCGGCCGACCGTGACGGCGACCGTGCCGATCGGTTACGCCGACGGGCTGGACCGCCATCTGGGCTGCGGACGCTGGTCGATGCGTGTGGCCGGGCGGCCTGCGCCGATCGTGGGCCGCGTCTGCATGGACAGCTGCATGATCGACATCACGGACATTCCGGGCGTCGGCGAGGGCGACGAAGTGACGGTCTTCTCCGCCGAGCCGGGCAACGACCTCGAAACGATGGCCCGGGTGCTCGACACGATACCTTACGAGATTATGACGTCGGTCTCGTCGCGTGTGAAACGAATCTACCTCAAGGAATAAGGCGCGGAGCGCAATTCATAATTCAGAATTCACAATTCAGAATTATGCCTGCGAACCTAATTAATTATGCATTATGAATTCTGAATTTGGAATTTTATACCTGATTCCCTGTCCGATTTCGGACGAAACGGCGCCGTGGGACGTGCTGCCTGCGGCCAACCGGGCCGTGATGGATGCGCTGGACTACTTCATCGTCGAGAACACCCGCACGGCGCGGCGTTTCCTGTCGAAAGCCGGCATCGCGCGGTCCATCGGCGAACTGGAATTCCGCGAACTGAACGAGCACACCGCGGCCGGCCGCGAAATCGAGGAGCTGATCGCGCCGCTGCTCGAAGGCCGCTCGGCGGGGGTGATCTCCGAGGCGGGCGTGCCGGGCGTGGCGGATCCCGGGGCGCCGGTCGTCGGGGCGTGCCACCGCCGCGGCATCCGCGTCGTGCCGCTCGTCGGCCCATCGTCGATCATTTTGGCGGTGATGGCCTCGGGACTCAACGGACAGTCGTTCGCTTTCAACGGCTACCTGCCCGTGAAGCCGCCCGAACGGACCCGGGCCATCCGTTTCTTCGAACGCCGTGCGCTGGCGGAGGGGCAGTCGCAGCTTTTCATCGAAGCTCCGTACCGCAACGTGAAGCTGATGGAGCAGTTGGTGCAGACGCTCGGAGACCAGACGCGCCTGACCGTCGCCGTGGACCTCACGGCTCCGGACGAGCGGATCGAGACCCATACGGCCGGGGAGTGGCGCCGCCGCCAGCTGCCCGAAATGAACAGGCGCCCGGCCATTTTCATCATCGGATAAGCGCAGCCTTGCCGTGAAGCGGCTTTTGGGCGGTAGCGCGCAGGCCGGTTCGATGTCCGGCATGCAGGCATTGTCCTTGAAGCCCGCCTCTTGGCCGGGTTGGTATGCAATTTGTTCGAATAAGGGGAGGAAAACTGAAAAATTACAAGATATGAAAAAAGAAAAAGTTTATAATGAGGCTGTTAGCGGCGACGAAGGGTTCACCCCCGGCGATGGTTATCCGTCGTGCGACGGGGAGCCTTGTGCCAATGTGTCAGATGAAACCGACGAGGCGACTGACACATTGGCAGACGGAGAACCCGCTGCCGAAGCCGACGCAGCCAAGGCGCTCGAAGAGGCCGTGGCCCAGTGGCAGGACAAGTACGTCCGCCTGCAAGCCGAGTTCGACAACTACCGCAAGCGCACGCTCAAGGAGAAGATGGACTTGGTGCAGACCGGGGGCCGCGACGTGCTGCTGGAGATGCTGCCTGTGCGCGACGACGTGCAGCGCGCCGTGGACGCCATGCAGAAGAGCGACGATCTGGAGGCGCTGCGGGCGGGCGTGACGCTCATTTCACAGAAATTTACCGAGGCGCTCCGCCGCAAGGGCGTGACCGAGATCGAGGTGCTGGACAAGGAGTTCGACGCCGATTTTTCGGAGGCCGTTGCCCGGTTCGCCGCCGGCGACGAGAAGAAGGGCAAGGTCATCGACGTCGTTCAGACGGGTTACATGCTGGGCGAGAAGGTGCTGCGCTTCGCAAAAGTAGTTGTAGGAGAGTAAGACCATGGCAGAAAAAAGGGATTACTACGAAGTGCTGGGCGTTGCGAAGAACGCTAACGCAGACGAAATAAAGAAGGCCTACCGCAAAGCGGCCATCCAGTTCCACCCCGACAAAAACCCCGGGGACAAGGAGGCCGAGGAGAAATTCAAGGAGGCCGCAGAGGCCTACGACGTGCTGTCGAACCCCGACAAGCGCGCCCGTTACGACCAGTTCGGCCATGCCGGAATGAGCGGCGCGGCAGGCGGCGGGGCCGGCGGCTTCGGCGGCTTCGGCGGCGGAGGGTTCTCGATGGAGGACATCTTCTCGCAGTTCGGCGACATTTTCGGCGGCCATTTCGGGGGCGGATTCCGCTCGTCGAACGGCGGCGGGGGACGGCGCGTGAACCGCGGCTCGGACATCCGCGTGCGGGTCCGTCTGACGCTGGCCGAGATCGCCAACGGAGTTACGAAGAAACTCAAGATCAACAAGACCGTCGCCTGCGACAAGTGCGGCGGCTCGGGAGCCAGGGACGCCAATTCCTATTCGACCTGTTCGACCTGCAACGGCACGGGCTATGTGACGCGGGTGGAGAACACCTTCTTCGGCCGGATGCAGACGCAGGGCGTGTGCCCCACGTGCGGCGGCACGGGCAAGGTGATCACCGCGTCGTGCGACAAGTGCAAGGGCGAAGGCACGCTGCGCGGGCAGGAGGTCGTGGAGATCAAGATCCCGGCCGGCGTGGGCGAGGGCATGGTCCTCACCGTCACGGGCAAGGGCAACGCCGCGCGTCAGGGCGGCGTGAACGGCGACCTGCAGGTGGTGATCGAGGAGGAGCGCAACCCCGAACTGGTGCGTGACGGCAACGATCTGATCCACAACCTGAACATCACCGTGACGACGGCCCTGTTGGGCGGTACGGTCGAGGTTCCGACGGTGGACGGGCGCGCCAAGATCAAGATCGCCCCGGGAACGCATGCCGGCAAGGTGCTGCGCCTGGGCGGCAAGGGACTGCCCGACGTGAACGGCTACGGTCGCGGCGACGAACTGGTGGTGGTGGACATCACCGTTCCGTCGAAACTCTCGGCCGAGGAGCGAAAACTCGTCGAGCAGTTGGCCGCGCAGCCCTCTTTCCAGAAGGTGGAGTCGGTCAAGAACCAGAATATTTTCGAACGGATGAAAAGCTTCTTCAGGTAATAATCCGGGATGAATTATTAATCGTTCGTACATTGATTCCGGCTTGTAATTGGCGGCGGAATGCCGCGTTTGCAAATCTGACCCACCCCTAAACCCCCGCCTGAGGCGGGGGCTTGTCGCAATGCAACCACAATAAAGAGAGTCATGCAATAAAATTGCGAAGATATTCGTATCTTTACAAAAAATAGAACGACCATGTTAGGCTTTACCCCTTTCAAACGGCACCCGAACAAATTCAATTACATCCCGCGTTATTACGACCCCGAGAAGGAGGCCCGTGAACAGCGCCGTGCCGAGTTGCGCGGCGAGCGCGCCGAGGATGCCGACCGCGAATACCAGCCCGGACAGTACATCCGCACCCAGCGCGAAGCCCGGGATGCGCGGCGTTCGAACGAGGAGGAGCGGGGGCGTATCCGTGTGCTGAAGATGGCCGTGGGGGCCGTGCTGGTGCTGCTTTTCATCTACCTGCTCTACCCGAAGCTGGCCGATGTGTTCCTGCGCGCGCGGACCGCACCCGCGACCGAAACGCAGCAGGTCGGGGAGGAGGAGTTCAATCCCTATGCGCCTATTAGGGTCGTTCCCAACGATTACGAGGAGTAAATGGCAGACAAGATCAGATTATTACCCGAGGTCGTTGCCAACCAGATCGCCGCGGGCGAGGTCGTCAACCGGCCCGCCTCGGTGGTGAAGGAGATGATGGAGAACGCCATCGACGCCGGGGCGACTTCGGTGAAGGTCAACTTCCGCGACGGCGGCAAGGACCTGATCCAAATCGTCGACGACGGCTGTGGCATGTCGCCCATCGACGCGCGCATGGCCTTCGACCGCCACGCCACGAGCAAGATCGGGGCCGTGGAGGATATTTACGCCCTGCACACGTTCGGATTCCGCGGCGAGGCTCTGGCTTCGATCGCCGCCGTGTCGCAGGTCGAACTGCGCACCCGGCAGGCCGGCGACGAGGTGGGTACGCAGACCGAGATCAACGGCGGGCAGTTCGCGGCGCAGAACCCGGTGATGTGTCCCGTGGGTTCGCAGTTCTTCGTGCGCAACCTTTTCTACAACGTCCCGGCGCGCCGCCGTTTTCTGGACAAGAGCACCACCTCGGCGTCGCAGATCAAGGCCGAGTTCCAGCGCATCGCGCTCTGTAACCCGCAGATCGCCTTCGAACTCTACGCCAACGACGCTCCGGTCTATACGTTGCAGGCCGGATCGCTGGCGGGACGCATCGTCGACGTGGTGGGGCGTCACATCAAGCAGAACCTGCTGGAGGTCGAGGCCGACACTTCGATCGCCTGCATCGAGGGATATATCGGCCGTCCGGCTGCCGCCAAGAAACGCAACACGGAGCAATACCTTTTTGTCAACGGGCGCTTTTTCAAGAGCACCTATCTGACGAGCGCCATTCTGAAAGCCTACGAGAAGCTGATTCCCGAGAGCTGCCAGCCCTCCTATTTCCTCTACCTGACGCTCGATCCCGGGCGTATCGACGTCAACGTGCACCCGCAGAAAACCGAGGTCAAGTTCGCCGACGAGGAGGCCGTGTGGCAGATCGTCAACGCCGCTGTGCGCGAGACGCTGGCCAAAACGGGCGCCGTGCCGCTGATGGATTTCGACCGGGACAGCCCGGTGGAGATTCCCGTTTTGCAGAAAGGAGCCGTGTACAGCGAGCCGTTGGCCATGTCGAACAGCGACTACAACCCTTTCCGCGAGGAGTATATCGACCCTTCGGCGCCCGATCCCAACGAGGATTTCACGGGCTTCGACGTGCCGTACCGCGACGGCGGGGTCGTGTCGGACAGCGCGGCCGGAGGATTGCGCACCGGCGGAGTTCGGAGCGCCGCGCCGTCGTTCCCGCAGGCCGCGGCGGGCGGATTCGCCCTGCCGGGTGCGGACGCCGGGGAGTTCGAGGAGTTCGAGTCGGGCGGCGGTTTCGAGATCACCCCTTCGGGCGGCGGATTCGACGACAGCGCCCTGGATTTCATCCCTTCGTCGGCCGTTCCCGAGCAGCAGCGGTTCGACATGCCGCAGCGTCCGGAATTCACCGATGCGCTGCCGCTGCCGGGCGGTTATGTCGCCGCTCTGCTGGGCGGCCGCTTCGTAGTGGTCGACGTGCGGCGCGCCCGCGAGCGGATTCTTTACGAGGATTACCTCCGGATGCTGGGCAACGGCTCGTCGGTGAGCCAGCAGCTGCTGTTCCCCGAACGGCTGGTCCTTTCGGGCGACGAATACGCCCTGCTGGAGGAGAATGCCGTGGAGTTCGCTGCCCTGGGCTTCGACATCGACTTCTGCGGCGAAGGGACCGTCGAAGTGAGGGGCACGCCCGCCGACATGCCCGCCGACGCCGTGGACCGGCTGCTGTTCGACCTGTTGCAGGCCTTTGCGACTCCGGTGTCGCTCTCCGATGTGCGGCGCGAGAAGATCGCCGGCGTGATGGCCCGCTCCGGCGCCAAGGGTGCGGGGCGGACCTTGTCGCGCGAGGAGGCCGCGGCGCTGCTCGCACAGCTGGCCGACACGGGCAGTTTCAGTTTTTCGCCCTCGGGCAAGGCGATCACCGCCGAGATCACGCCGGAAGATTTGCGCGCCAAGTTGGGATAATCCGGCGGAAAAGAGTTACATTTGCAAAAATTAAAACGCATGAACCGCTATTTTCAGACCCCTCCGGTGGTCAAGAATTTGATAATCATCAATGTACTGGTTTACATGGCCACGGCGCTGCTGCCCGTCGGCGACACGATCATGCAGTATTGCGCCCTGTCGCTGGGAACGCCCTATTTCCATACCTACCAGTTCATCACCTACATGTTCCTGCATGCCAATTTCGAACATATCTTCTTCAACATGTTCGCATTGTGGATGTTCGGGCGTACGCTCGAATACGAACTCGGCTCGCAGCGTTTCCTGACCTTCTACATGGTCTGCGGCGTGGGTGCGGCGCTGATCCAGTACCTCACGGCGCTGGCGTTCGGCGAACTGCCGCTGCTGCTGGTCGGCGCGTCGGGCGCGGTGATGGGCCTGCTGCTGGCGTTCGGCGTGATGCATCCCAATGCGGTCATCATGCTGCTGATTCCGCCTATTCCGATGAAGGCCAAGTGGTTTGTCATCATTTATGCCGTCATCGAGCTGTTCCTCGGATGGAGGGGCGTGGGCAACGTGGCTCATTTCGCCCATGTGGGCGGCATGCTGTGGGGATTCCTGCTGCTGCATTGGTGGAAACGCCGGGGAACGATCCGTTTTTAGACGATGGCTCCCGATTACTATAACGGATACGGGGGAGGCCCTTCGGGGAAACGGCGCCGCAGTCTCGTCATGCGGCTCGTAGACCTGGCGCTGACGCTCGTGACGCTGGCCGTGGGCGCGACGATGGTTCTCACCTATTTCGTCCCCTATGTCGATCCGGGCAGCGTGTGGTTCTTTCCCGTGCTGGGGCTGGCCGCTCCGGCGGTCTATGTCGCGTCGGTCGTGCTGACGCTCTACTGGATCATCCGCTGGCGCTGGGTGTGCGCCGGGGCGATGCTGGTCGTCGTCGTGGCGGGGCTTTTCAAGGTCTCGCTCTTCTGGCGTCCTGAAATCCGCCGCAGCTATGCCACGGAGACGGCCTTCGACCGCGCTGCTGTCAAGGTTATGAGCTACAACGTGCGCAGTTTCTACGGCGAGGACGGCCGGAGCAGCGTCGACGACATCCTGCGCCTGATCGAGGAGCAGGCTCCGGACCTGATCTGCCTCCAGGAGTTCAATGCCCGCCTCGCGGAGCAGTCCGAGGAGTTTTCGCTGCTGGGCGAGAAGTACGAGATCGCGCACTTCGGACGCACGCAGGCCCCGGATTCGGTCTACGGCTCGACGCTGACCATCTTGAGCAAATACCGCATCCTGCGTTCGGACACCGTGCTGACGCCTTCGTCTTCGGTCTGGGCCGACGTGATTGTGGGCGAGGACACCGTGCGGGTTTTCAACAACCACCTGCGCTCGACGGCCATCAACGCTTCGGACAACCAGTTCATCACCAGCCATCAGTTTCTCTCGGACACAGCGCGCGAGACCAAAATCCGCAGTATCGTGACCCGTTTGCGCGAGAATAGCGTGCTTCGGGCCGCGCAGGTCGACAGCATCGCGCAGGTCGTGGGTGCGACGCGCACGCGGCGGATCGTCTGCGGCGATTTCAACGATACGCCCATGTCGTATGTCTACCGCACGATGGCGCGGGGGCTGCGCGACGCCTTCCGTGAGTGCGGGTCGGGCTATTCGCATACGTTCCGCGGTTTCTACAACACGCTGCGCATCGACTACGTGTTGAGCGGCGGTTTCGAACCGCTCTCCTACGAGGTGCTTCCGGTCGACTATTCGGACCACCATCCCGTCGTCGTGCGGCTTCGGAAAAGTTCCTGACGAATTACCCGGAAAACGGGATGCCCCGGCGGAAACACTCTTTCCGCCGGTTTTAATTTGCCGGCAGGTGTTGTCCGGAACGATTTTTTTGCTATCTTGTGGAAAAATTCAGCCAATCGTTCGCCATGATCCGATCCCTTCCGCTCGTAAGGAGAACGCTTCTCCTCTCCGTATGTGGGCTGTTCCTTTTCTCCGGCCGGCTTTTTGCCGGAAATCCGTTGCTGATGCCTTCCGAAGCCCCTTACGGGGCGCCCCGCTTCGACCGTATCCATGCCGCCGACATCATGCCCGCCATTGAGGAGGGCATCCGCGCCTACAAGGCCGGGATTGCGAAAATCAGGGCGCTGGACCCCGCGGAGGCGACTTTCGAAAACGTCGTCGTGCCGCTCGACCGTGCCGACAGCCTGCTGGACGTTCCGCGCGCGGTGCTGGGTTACCTGAAATCGAATTTCGGAGGCGACTCCATCATCCGGATCTCTCTGGAATCCGCGCAGCTGACCGGAGAGGCATACGACGCCGTGACGCTCGACACGGCGATCTTCCGCCTGGTGAAGGCCGTCTACGACCGGCGCGATGCGGCCGGGCTGGATTCGCTCCAGCTGCGGACGCTCGGCAAGGTCTACCGGAGCTACATCCGCGGCGGGGCGCTCTGCACGCCCGGGCAGAAGGAGCGGCTCAAGGAGCTGAACCGCGAGATTTCGCTCAAACGCATCCGCCACGGACAGAACATCACGCAGGCGACCCAGGAGTTCGTCCTGTACGTGCAGGACAGCAGCCTGCTCGACGGGCTTGCGGGGACGACCCGGCAGCGTTTCGCCCGCAATGCGGCCCGGCAGGGGCATCAGGGCGTCTGGGCCGTCGGGTTCACGAACGGCGACTATGCGTCGGTCATGGCTTCGGCCACGAACCGCGACCTGCGCAGGAGACTCTACGAGGCCTACACCTCGCGCTGCATGGACCGGAAGTACGACAACCGCCAGTTGTCGGTCGACATCGTCAACCTGCGTCTCGAACGGGCCCGGATGCTGGGATACGAGAACTATGCCGCCTACACGCAGGAGACGAACATGGCCGGGACGCCCGAAAAGGTCCGCGAACTGCTGCTGCCGCTCAAGGACGCTGCCGCGGGGAAGGGGCGTGCGGAGCGTGCCGAACTGGAGGCTTTCGCCGTGAAATACGAGCGGGATTCGGCCTTCCGGCTGGAACCGTGGGACGTGGCCTTCTATTCGGGCAAGCTGCGCAAGGCGAAATTCGGGTCCGAACTGGGGCGCATGCGCAACTACCTGTTTTTCGACAATGTGCTCAACGACGGCGTTTTCTATGTGGCCAACCGTCTTTTCGGAATCACGCTGACGCAGCGCACGGACATTCCCGTTTTCCACCCCGACGTGCTGACCTTCGAGGCGAAAGACGCCGAAGGCCGCCCCCTCGGACTGCTTTATCTGGATTGCTTCGTCCGCAAGGGCAAACGCGGCGGCGCGTGGTGCTCGCGCCTGCGCGGGTATTCGTGCGCCGGAGAGCGGGAGGTGCTGCCGCTGGTGACCATCAGCTGCAACTTCTCGCGTGCGGCCGAAGGCAGGCCGAAGCTGCTGTCGACCTCCGAGGTCAAGACCCTCTTCCACGAATTCGGACACGCTCTGGCGGGTTTCCTCTCGCGCGGGCCGTATCCGCAGGTGACGGGCAGCTTCCCGCGCGACATGGTCGAACTGCCCTCGCAGTTGAACGAGCATTGGGCCTGGGAGCCGGAGGTGATGAAACACTACGCCCGCGATTACGAGACGGGGCGTCCGATTCCCGATGCGCTGATCGCGAAGTTCAAGGAGTCGGAGAACTTCCTGAAGGGGCTTTACCTGACCGATTTCTATGCCACCGCGCTGCTCGACCTCGAATGGCACACCGTGCTGCGGCCGGTCGAAGGGTGCGACGTGGCGGCTTTCGAACGGGCCTTCCTGAAACGTTACGACTTCCCGGAGCATACCGCTTTACGCTTCCGGACGACCTATTACAACCACATCTTCGCCAGCAGTTACCCCGCGCAGTACTACTCCTACACGTGGTCGGCGGTGCTGGACACCGATGCCTTCGCGGCATTCACTGGCACGGGCGATATTTTCGATCCCGAAACCGCGCGCCGTTACCGCCGCCATATCCTGACCGAAGCGGGCTATGACGAGCCGATGGCGCAGTACGTGCGTTTCCGCGGCGCCGTGCCCGACGTGAAGCCCCTGATGCGCCGTTACGGGCTGGCGGAATAGCGGCCCGGCGGAACGGAACAGCCCCGGCCCGATGAGCCGGGGCTGTTCCGTTCGGTCACTCTCCGATCTTCTTGCGCGGGTGGACCATGTTTTCGGGTTGCAGCACCTTGTGCAACTCCTCTTCGCTCATCAGCTTATGCTCGAGTACGAGGTCGTAGATGCCCTTGCCGGTTTTGAGGGCCTCCTTGGCCAGCATGCTCGACGTTTCGTAGCCCAGATAGGGGTTGAGCGCAGTCACCAGCCCGATGCTGTTAAAGACCATCCGGCGGCAGACCTCCTCGTTGGCCGTGATGCCGGCGATGCACTTCTCGCGCAGCGTGTTCATGGCGTTGATCAGCATTTCGATGCTCTCGAACAGGCAGTGGACGATGATCGGCTCCATGACGTTCAGTTCGAGCTGTCCGGCTTCCGATGCGATCGTCACGGTGAGGTCGTTGCCGATCACGCGGAACGCTACCTGGTTGACGACTTCGGGGATCACGGGGTTGACCTTGCCCGGCATGATCGACGATCCCGGCTGGCGCGGCGGGAGGTTGATCTCGTTCAGCCCGCAGCGGGGACCCGACGAGAGCAGCCGCAGGTCGTTGCAGATTTTCGAGAGTTTCACCGCAAGGCGTTTCTGGGCCGAGGAGTTCATAATGAAGGCGCCCGTGTCGCTCGTGGCCTCGATCATGTTCGACGCCTCGACGAGCGGCAGTCCGGTGATCTCGCGCAGGTAACGGGTGCAAAGCCCGGCGTAGTCGGGGTCGGCGTTGATGCCCGTTCCGATGGCCGTGGCCCCCATGTTGATCTCGAAGAAAAGTTTCATGTTGGCCGTCAGCCGCTCGGTCTCCTCGGTGAGGTTGGCGGCGTAGGCTTCGAACTCCTGTCCGAGGGTCATCGGCACGGCGTCCTGAAGCTGCGTGCGGCCCATCTTGATGATGCCGGAGAACTCCTCGCCCTTGGCGTGGAACGCCGCGATGAGTTCGCGCAGCGAGGCCACCAGTTTCTCGATGCTGCGCACCAGTGCGATCCTCACGGCCGTGGGGTAGGCGTCGTTGGTCGACTGCGAGAGGTTGACGTGGTTGTTGGGGTGGCAGAACTGATATTCGCCCTTTTCATGGCCGAGGAGTTCGAGCGCCCGGTTGGCGATCACTTCGTTGGCGTTCATGTTGGTCGACGTGCCGGCGCCGCCCTGCACCATGTCGACGACGAACTGCTCCTCGAGTTTGCCGGCGCGCAGTTCCTCGCAGGCCCGGATGATCGCGTCGGCGATCGCCGGGTCGAGCAGTCCCAGGTCGCGGTTGGCCATCGCGGCGCCCTGCTTGACGTCGGCCAGGGCGCGGATCAGCTCCGGGAAGAAGTTGAGCCGCACGCGGCTGATGTGGAAATTCTCCACTGCGCGCATGGTCTGCACGCCGAAATAATACTCCGCCGGGATTTCCATTTCGCCCAGCAGATCGTGTTCACGACGGGTTTTGCCCGAAAGTCTGATTTCCGTAAAGTCCATGATCGGTATGTTTTTATTAAAGGTACGCAAAAGCGGGGTGGCGTCCAAGCCGAATCGGGCACGGTCCGGTAAGACGTTCCGACATCAAATATAATGCTTTTTCCGCCACTTTGTCAAAACAAAAAATCTTGTTAACTTTGTATTCGCTCCGCGGGGTCGCAGAATTCGGCGGCGGACGAACGCAGAACCGAAAAACAAATAAAGAATATGATTTTAGACTCTCTGAAAAACAGCGCGCTTTACTACGGCGTAAGCCCGCGCATGAAACAGGCTTTCGAACTGATCGCCTCGACCGACTGGACGACGATGGAACCGGGTATTCACGAACTCGACGGCAAGGACATCTACGTCAACGTCATGGAGCGCGAGCTGAAACAGAAGCCCGACGCCAAACTCGAAATCCACAACGAGTACATCGACATCCAGGTTCTCATCCGGGGCGAGGAGGAGTCCTTCGGCTGGAGCGAGCGCAGGGAGCTCAAGAAGCCGCTGGGCGAATTCAGCGTCGAGAATGACATCCAGCTCTTCGACGACGTGCCGCAGACCTATTACACGATGCGTCCGGGACAGTTTACGGTGCTTTTCCCCGAGGACGGGCACGCTCCGATGGTGGGCGAGGGCACGGTGCGCAAGATTATCGTCAAAGTGCGCAAATAAGCGCCGCAGGCGATACCGCTACGGGCCGGAGCATAGTCTCCGGCTTTTTTTCAGGCGGCGGCAAACGCTGTGTGCCGCGGGGCGATGCGCAGGCTGAGCCATGAGCAGAGGGCGCAGACGATGAAGACCGCACCTGTGGAGAGGAGCGTGTCGCCGATGCCGACCAGCGGCGACACGATGCCGCCGAACGAGAAGCAGATGGCGCCCAGCATGGCCGAGGCAGTTCCGGCGTATTCGCGGGCCGCTCCCATGGCCAGCGCCGTGGAGGAAGTGAAGGTGAGCCCCATGGCGAAGAGCAGGCCGAAAAGCAGTCCCTCGTAGACCCAGAACCCGCATCCGAGGCCTAGGGCCACGGCTTCGGCAGCGGCGAAGAGGAGCATGCCCATACATCCGGCTCGGGTGCTTCGTTCGGGGTTGCGGAAGCGGATCGAGAAAGCCGCGGCACTGCCGATGGCCACGGCGTTGACGGCGAAGCAGATGCTAAATTCGAACGCCGAAAATCCGTAGTGTCCCTGCATGATGAAGGGCGAGGAGGCGATGTAGGCGAACAGCACGCCCTGGGCGAAACCCATCTGCAGGACGTAGGCCACGTAGCGGCGGTTGCGGAGCACGGTGCCGAAACTGCGGAAAATGTCGCCCCAGGCTACGGCGCTGCGGCGTTCGGCCGGGAGCGACTCGCGGAGGCGGAAACAACCTGCGAGCAGGACGCATCCCAGCATCAGCAGGATGCAGAAGATGCCCTGCCAGCCGATAGAGTCGGTGAGGGTGCCGCCGATGATGGGGGCGACGACCGGAGCCACGCCGTTGACGGCGCCGATCAGCGCCAGCATCCGGGCCAGGTCGCGGCCTCCGAACCGGTCGGTGGCGACCGACCGCGAAATGACAATGCCGCCCGAACCGGCGATGCCCTGCAGGAAACGCGCAGTGACGAATTGGCGGATGTCCGAGGCGAAGATGCAGAGCAGGGTGGAGCCGATGAAGAGCCACATGGCCGTCAGCAGCGGCGTTCGGCGTCCGTATTTGTCGCTCAGGGGACCGAAGAGCAGCTGTCCGGCAGCCAGGCCGATCATGCTGGTGGTGAGTCCCATCTGCACCATCGACGAGGAGGTATGGAAGAAATCCGTCATGGCGGGCAGCGTCGGCAGGTACATATCCGTTACGAACGGACCGAATGCTGTCAGCAGGCCCAGCAGGACGAGCAGGTAAATTTTGCTGTTGTCTTTGTTCATAATACGCTGTTTTATCGTAGCAAAATTACTCTGAATTTTCGCCCTGCGAATCGCCTTTTGGGACGGGGTGTAGTTCAATTTCGGAACTGTCCGGACCGAAAAAATCCATGTATCAACCCACTTGGGAGAGGCTTTATTTGCCGATTCCGAAGTAGCGGAATCCGGCGGCTATGACTTCCGGTTTGTCGAAGATATTGCGGCCATCGACGATCGTCTCGCCGCGCATCGCCGTGTACAACTGGGCCCAGTCGGGCATGCGGAACTCTTTCCATTCGGTGATGAGTGCCACGGCGTCGGCTCCCTCCGCGGCCTCGTACATCGTCCGGGCATAGCGGATCGGCCGGCCGGCCATCCGCCGCTGCGATTCGGGCATGGCGACCGGGTCGTAAACACAGACCTTGGCGCCGGCATTCAGCAGGTGGTCGATCACCACCGTTGCCGGAGCTTCGCGCATGTCGTCGGTCTCGGGCTTGAAGGCCAGCCCCCAGATTGCGACGACCTTGCCCCGCAGGTCGCCCAACGCGGTCTGCAATTTCTCGAAAACAATCCCTTTCTGCTGCTCGTTGACCCGCTCGACGGCCTCGATGACCTGCATCGTGTAGCCGTGTTCCCGGGCCGTGTGGGCTAGCGCCTTCACGTCCTTCGGGAAGCATGAACCGCCGTAGCCGCAGCCGGGGTAGAGGAACTTGTTGCCGATGCGGGCGTCGGAGCCGATGCCCTTGCGGACCATCTCCACGTCGGCGCCCACGCGGTCGCACAGGTTGGCGATCTCGTTCATAAACGAAATGCGCGTCGCGAGCATGGCGTTGGCTGCGTATTTGGTCATTTCGGCCGAGGGAATGTCCATGAACAGCACGCGGAAATTGGTGATCAGGAACGGCCGGTAGAGCTTGGCCATCAGCTTGCGCGCCCGTTCGCTGTCGACGCCCACGACCACGCGGTCGGGCGACATGAAGTCCTTGATCGCCGCACCTTCCTTCAGGAATTCGGGGTTCGAGGCAACGTCGAACGGGACCTTGCAGCCGCGCTTCTCGAGTTCCTCCTCGATCACGGCGCGCACCTTCTGCGCCGTGCCCACGGGGACGGTGCTCTTGGTGACCAGCACGGTGTATTTCCGGATGTGGCGACCGAAGGTGCGGGCCACGTCGAGAACGTATTTCAGGTCGGCCGAACCGTCCTCGTCGGGCGGGGTTCCGACGGCCGAGAAGACCACCTCGACATGGGGCAGGCACTCCGTGAGGTCGGTGGTGAAATGCAGGCGTCCCGCCTCCACGTTGCGCCGCACAAGCTCTTCAAGTCCCGGCTCGTAGATCGGGATAACGCCTGCGTTCAGACCCTCTATCTTTTCGGCGTCTATGTCCACGCAGGTGATGTCGAGTCCCATTTCGGCGAAGCAGGCCCCCGATACGAGTCCTACGTAACCCGTTCCCACGATTGCAATTTTCATCATAATTCCTGGAGTTTTTTCTTTCGGAATGTAAATATAGTCTTTTTTTCGAAATATCCCCGCCGCAGTACGAAAAAGGGCGGTCCGAAGACCGCCCCTGCGTCGTTCTATTTTCCGCACCTGCATCCGGCGACAGCCTCCGCCAGCGTTGCGCAGGGATCGCACATCTCGTGCGAGTAGCCCTGTTTCATCTCCACGGGATCGCACAGGGGTTCCCACTTCATCTTCTGGGCGAACTCCGCGAGCAGGCGCACCGAGGCTCCGGCCCAGCAGAACGAACCGAACCAGCCGAATCTGCGCCGGGGAATGCCGCGCGCGGCGATGCGGTCGAGCAGTTCGGCCACGGGCGGGAACAGGTTGCCGTTGTAGGTCGGGCCGCCGACGATCAGCGTGTCGAAACGGAAAACGTCGCGCAGGACCACCGACGGGTCGGCGTAGGAGAGGTTGTAGACCCGGATCGGGCCGACCTCCCGCGAGGCCAGTTCGCGCGCGATGCGCTCGGCCATCTGCTCCGTGTTGCCGTACATCGAGGCGTAGGCCACGACCACGCCCGGTTCGCCTTCGTAGCGGCTCAGACGGTCGTAAATATCCAGAACCTTTGCGATCTGCCGCTGCCATACGGGTCCGTGCGTCGAACAGATCGTCCCGACGGGCAGCGTGCGGACCTTCTGGAGCGCCTTCTGCACGGGACCGCCGTACTTGCCCACGATGCAGGCGTAGTAGCGGCGCATCTCGTCCCAGTAGCGGTCGGTCTCGACCTGCGAATCGGTGATGCCGCCGTCGAGCGCCCCGAACGTGCCGAAAGCGTCGCCGGAGAAGAGCGTCCGGTCGCCGGCGCACCACGTGACCATCGTCTCGGGCCAGTGCACCATCGGGATCATGTGGAACGACAGCGTCTTGCCGCCCAGATCGAGCGTGTTGCCCTCCTTGACCTCGACCGTGCCCCCGGCGATGCCGTAAAACCCTTCGATCATCTGGAGCGTCTTGGCATTGCCGACGATCTCGATGTCGGGATAGATGCGGCGCAGCGCTGCGATCGACGACGAGTGGTCGGGTTCCATGTGGTTGACGACCAGATAATCGATCTTCCTTTCGCCGATGGCCTCGCTGATGTTGGCTTCGAGGCGGCTGCCGAAGGACTCTTCGACGGTGTCGATCAGGGCGATCTTTTCGCCTGCGACCAGATAGGCGTTGTACGACACGCCCATCGGAAGCGACCAGAGGGCTTCGAAGCGCGTGGTGGTGCGGTCATTGACCCCGACGTAGTGGATGCCGGGAAGTATTTCGGTAATTGCCATAAACCTTTTTTGTTTTGTTTTGGCACAAATTTACAAAAAATATTTTTCCGGCGCTACTGCCGGCTTTTTTATTGCTCCGGCAAGTTGCATGCCGGGGTGCGGAAGAGTCCCGTGCGCGGCGCGGCCTTCGCCCGGAAACAAAACGCCGCAACCCGATGAAGGGTTGCGGCGCATGCCGGCAGGACGGCGGTTCAGAGGAACCGCGGCATATCTTCGGCCCTGCTTTGGGGTGTGGACTCCAGCGCGCCGGAGATGATCTCCGACGGGATTTCGGCCTTGACGAAGACCGAGACGTCGCTCGTGCTCGAAGTGCTGGTCAGCGTCATCCGTGTTCCGTCTGCGTTGAACGAAACCCGGTATGAGGCGCTTCCCCACGGGGTGTTGTCGCTGTACCGGCCGCTGAGCGTGGGTTTGTCGTAGGAATACGTGCCGTCCAGGTGGACGTATTCGGGCTTGTAGAGCCGCTGGTAGATGTCGAACGAACCGGACTCGCTGAACGAGAGGTAGACGTCGGCGGACTGGAGCGAACTCCACGAAACCAGATGCCAGCTGCCGACGACGTTGCCGTCGCCCTCGGGTTCGGGCGTATCCTTGGACGAATCGCCGCACCCGGTCAGCGCGAACGCCGCGGCGAGGCCGATCAATAACAGTTTGATGCTTTTCATAATGTGTCCTTGTTTTATAACCAACCTCCGTTCTGGGAATGAACCTCACGTGCGATGAAGGCGAATTCTTTCGTGATCGGCATGCCGTTCATTCCGCTGTTGTTGCCGTTTCCGGCGAGCAGCTTGATCCGGACCACCGCCGAACCGGGTTTGGTGCACTTGAGGATGATCTGGTTGGCGAATATGGTCGGGTTCGCCGAAATGCCCAGCCGGTTCATGTCTTCGGCCGAAATGGAGATTTCCGTAATCTTCAGGTCCAGATTTCCGCCGCCGAGGTACGGTTGCAGGTTCAGCGTGTACTGGCTGCCGACGGGAATCGGGATGCAGGTGATGCCGCGGACGTTCATCAGCACCTGGTAGGCGTCGATGTAACCCGTGCCCATTCCCTTTTTGTACTGCGACAGGTCGAGCGTCGCCAGACTGCCCTTGTCTGTGAAATACTGTTTCGTTCCGGTGCAGTATTGGTTGATGTCGTTTACCGATGTCAGCAGCAGCGTCGTGAATTCGTTCTGGGTGAAGGTCTTGCCGAGTTGCAGCGCATAGGAGAGCCCGAGCGCCGCCACGCCCGAAACGTGGGGGCAGGCCATCGACGTGCCCTGCATGTAGCCGTACTTTCCGCCGTTGACGGTCGATAACACCTCGGACGCTCCGGTATTTATGTTTTCCAGATACGATTGGTAGGCGTCGCCGCCGGGAGCCGCAATGTTGCAGCCGGGACCGTAGTTGGTGTAGTAGGCCGGGGTGTAGTCGCACGACATGGCCGTTACGGAGATGTAGTCGCGGTAAGCGCCGGGGTAGCTCGACATGCCGGTCATGTCGTTGCCGGCGGCGAATATGGCCAGTCCGCCGCTGACGGCCGCACAGTTCTGTTTGGCGATGAAGTAGTCGATGGCCTGCTTCTCGGCGCTGGCGCCGCTGGAATAGGCCGCGTCGGAGGTTACCGAGCCGGCAGGGTAGCCGTAGCTGCACTGGATGATCGCCGCGCCGTTGTCGGCGGCGTATTTGATGGCCTTGGCCGCCATGGCCACGTCGCCGCCGTCTTTGTCGTGGTAAATCTGACAGGACATGATCTTCACGCCGTCGTTTTTGCCCGAGCCGCCTGCGATGCCTGCGACGCCCGTGCCGTTGTTGTTCACGGCTGCGACCGTTCCTGCCACGTGCGTGCCGTGGTCCGGTGCATCGCCTTTGGTGCTGATGGTCAGCGTCGTATTGTCGACGAAGTTGAACCCGTGTATGTCGTCGGCATAGCCGTTCGAGTCGTCGTCACGGCCTTCCGAGCCGTTCAGCTCGGCGGTGTTGGTCCACATGTTGGCGGCCAGGTCGGGATGGTCCCACTGCACGCAGTTGTCCACGACCGCGACGATAACGCGCGGGTCGCCCGTGCAGAGCTTCCAAGCCTCGTCGCAGTTGACGTCGGCACCCGCCTTGATCTTCGAATAGATCGACTTGTCGCCGGTGTTGATGTAGTGCCATTGTTTGCCCAGGTGGGGATCGTTGAACCCGACGGCCGCACGGGTCTGCGGCGCAGCGCCGGTTTCGGCCAGCGGGATGACCCTGCCTTCGTGCACGTGCATCAGCTGCTGGTTGAATTCCACCTTGCTCACTTCGGCGATCCGGGCCATGTCGAGGGCCGCCTTGTCGAGATCGGCGGCATCATCGAACTCCACGACGTACCAGCGGTGCAGGCCGGCGGCGCGCGTGCGCTCCTCGTTCCGTTCGTCTACCGGGAACAGGCGCTGTAACGCCTTTACCCCGATGCTGCCGAGCACGGCGTCGAAATCAGCGATGCCCGAACGGGTGGCGACGCCGCCCGAACGCGTAACCTGCATGACCGACGATTCGATGCCCGCTACGGCCTCTTCGCCGAAGCAGACCAGCAGTTCGCCCCTGACGGCGTTCTCCGACGAGAATACGAGTTTGGAGGCCGCTTTCGCTTCCGGTTCGGGACCCGTCGCCTGCTCCGTCGCATCCTTGGTGCACGACCCCAGGGCGAGCGCCGCAGACAGGAGCAGCAGGCTCCATAAAGTTGTTGTCCTTGTCATAATCTTATAATCCTAATATTAGTGCATGTCGTGACCGGTGTTTCGTTTCATTGGACCACAGAACCCGACACGGTCGCTCGGACTGTGTCGGGTCGTGTGGAACAATATGCGTCGGTTATTTCAAAACCGGGAGGTTTTCGCGGATTTTGAAATCGGCGCGGCGGCCGATCTGTTTCGGCAGCGGCTCGCATTTCGCCGTCTTCACGCTTAACGTGCGGACGCCGTGGTTCGTGTTGTCGCTGTTCCTGACGAATGTGGCGTTCATCTGGAGACCGCGGCTGTCGAGCGACTTCCCGATATGGGCCGGAACACGGACGCTGCTGAACGGGATCTTCGTGCGGACGCCCTGAACTTTGGCTGCGGATGCTGCGGATGTCGTTCCGCTCTGCTTCGTGATGGTCGTTCCGTCGGCATAGTATGCTGCCAAGGCTCCGACGATCTTGTTGACGGTGAAATCAGCAACGGGAACCTCGACGTCGGTCGTCAGCGCTGAAACTTGTTTCGACGCCGGATCGATCGTCAATACGATCGGATCGCTGCCTTCGCTCTCTTTGGTTGCGAACGAGAAGATACCGTAACCGCGGGACTGGTCCGGAGTGAGCGCCTTCGTGAATTTGCCGAGCAGGTTGCCTTTGTCCTCCCGGCCGAGCTGCACGCCGCTCATCGTGAGCGTCGACTTGGCCGAGTCATAGGTTGCGTACCATTGGGTGCCGTCCTCTACGGCGAAATCCTTCACGAAAAATTCGGTGTTGCTTCCGACGGTAGGTATTACCTCGAATACATTTTCGAACGTGTTTTCCGCGCTGGCCGCGTAGGACATGCCGTATTTCCCGATGATCAACTCTCCGGTATAGGGCGGTATGTCCGTCACGAACGGTTCGCACACGATCAGTTTTTTCTTGCCGTAGTTGTTCGTTGCTTCGACAACCAGCGTATAGGATGCGCCCGGTGTCAGATTGATCATTATGTCCCAATACTTTCCGGTCGTTGCAAGTTCTTCCATCGCATCGGCATTGAGTTCTTTACCGTATTTATCGACTACATCCTGCAGGGTCAAGCCTCCGGTTTGAATCTCGATATTGTCGATTATGGAAGTTTTGTTGAAGTAGGTTTTGATCTTCTTCATCTCCGTGCCGGTGATCTCGTACACGGCCGATGAGTAATCGGGATACTTCGATACATATGCTGCGGCATCGGGATAGGCGCTGACTTTATAGAGCGAGCCGGCGATGTCGTTGGGGACCGAGGTCCCTCCTATGCCCGGGAAGTAGAACGATGCTGCGGAAGCTTCGCCGGAAACCGGTTTTTGCGCTTTGTCAAGGGGCAAGGCGACTACGGTATAGGTTCCGGGTCCAGGCAGTACGGCTTCGGCGGAGACTTTCTCGCCGCCTACGGTGAAGTCCTGCAACTCGTTGATGTTCTCGGCTGATCCGTCGGCGATCGCTGCGACAAGCGTAGCGGTTTCGGCCTCGGTCAATTCATTTTCGACGAGAACATAGCGGATGTTCGTAACGTCGGCGCCGTAGGTGAAGTTGATGACGGCGCTCGCCGTCTCTCCGTCGGCGCTGACCTTCATGCCGTCGTATACGGCGGAGAGCGTATAGTCGGTCAATTCGGCGCCGGGCAGGAGGATACGGAACAGTCCGGACTTATTGGCTTTGAGGCTGCCGGCGCCGCAAACGAACGCGAGGGCCTCCTGGGGGAACGTGATCACGCCGTTTACCAGCGTACCTTCCCCGCCCGTGGACATGGCGATTTCATAATTTCCATAAGCAGGATCTCCGTCGATGATTCCCGTGAACTGACGCGGCATGACCACTTTCGTCGGGTCGCTGCAATCGATGGTGATGTTGACCGGAGTATAGGTCAGTTTGACCTGCGACTCGATCTCTTCCTGCGAACCTTTGAAGAATTCGGTCAGGAACGGCCAGCCGTACATCTCTTCGATCATGTAGATGCCCTTCTTCGATTTGTGCTCGTGGATCGTGACCTCGATTTCGGGATTTCCGCCGTTAAACATGCTGCAAAGATAGTCGTCGCGGAATTTGCCGGTTCCCAGTTTCACCCAGGGCCAGGGGGCGACGATGATGTCGAGCGAACGGTTGCCGTAGGGCGTCGTGTTGTCCTCGTCGTTGATCAGGAACGAAAGGGGGTATTCCTTGCCGTCTTCGAGTTTGGTGCGGTCGAAGGTGATCAGCAGTTCGGAAGTCTCCTTGCCGGCTGCGAACGATACCGACGACGGAATGGTGAACAGACCCGACTCGTCGCTGGCGAGAACCGCTACGGTCAGCGCCTCGTCCTTGGCGATGCGTTTTACCGGGATGGCGATGGAGGAGACGTCGTCGCTGATGCTATGCTGGGTGGTCACATTCTCGGGGAAGTAGACCTGTGCGCCGTCGACCTCGGGACCTGCTTTGAAGTCATCGTCGCTGCAGGCCGTGAACAGCCCCGCGACGATGGCGACAGTCGCCAGAAAGAATATTTTTATACTTTTCATAAATAGCGATGTTTTTTATTTAACAGACTTGACCGTTTGGGTCGGGTTGGGGTTGTTCTTGCCCGCAAGCGCCTTATTCTGCTGTACGGCGTTCAGCGGGAACACGCAGTTCCACCAGGGGGCGCGTCCGTCCGTGGAAAGCTGGGCCATCGGGGGAGCGTTCGTGCCGGTGTCGCCGTTGTGCATGCCGATGTTCAGACGCTTCAGGTCGTAGAAGATGACGCCCTCGCCCCAGAACTCGATCCGCTTCTGGAAAATGATCTCGTCGATCAGGTCGTTGGCCGCCGGAACCGTATAGGCCGGATCGCGGTTGGCCATGAACGACTGCAACAGCGACTTGCCGGTGGTGGCGTCGTAGTGCGCCGTAGCCTCGGCCTCGATCAGGTACATCTCCTCGACACGCATCATCGGGATGCTCGTCACGTTACCCGTGGAATAGTTTCGTTTTTCGCCGTTGGCCGCGTGGAACTTAAACGATGCGTAGGGGGCTATCGTTGCGAACTCCTCCTCGGTCAGGGTCGTATAGGGTGCGATGGCGTCGAACGAGCGGTCGGCTCCGACAAAGCTCTTTTTGCGGAAGTCGCCCGACGAAATGCGGTTGTAGCTGAATACCGAGATACCCGGCTGCGCTCCGTAGCCGTAACCCCAGATAGCCTCGGTCGCCATGTGGGCCGACCACGACAGCAGGTTGTTGAGCACGGTGTCGGTGGTCTGGATCATGGCCCACATCCACGACGAATTGACCGTGTTGAACCCGGTCTTCGGGTCGAGCCACTGGCTTTCGGTCATAATCGTGCAGCCCGAAGCGTCGATGGCCTTGCGGGCGTATTCGGCGGCCAGACGGTAAGCGGCGTCGCCGGTCGGAACTTCCGCATACGATTCGGTGAATCCGCCCAGCCAGAGGTAGGCGCGGGCCTTGAGTCCGTAGATCACGGCCAGCGAGGGCAGATTTTTCGTCGCCGGCGTATAGTTGGCCAGCAGGGTCTCGGCGGTGTTGAGGTCCTCGAAGATGAACTTGAACATCTCCTCACGCGATACGCGCGGGTTGTTCTCCAGTTCCTCCATGCTCGTATCTTCCCGGACGATGGGAACGGTCAGCCCCTTGACGGCTTCCAGCTCGGTCTCGTAGGCGGGACGTTCGGGAGCCTTGGCCGGCAGCGCGTCGTAGAGACGGGCCAGGTCGAGGTAGCAGAGCGCGCGGAAAGTCTTGGCAATGCCCATCATCTCCTCTGCGCCTTCGCTCTGGTTTGCGATGTCGATGGCCTCATTGGCCGTGAAGATGAACTTGTAATAGTTGGTGTAGAAGAACGGGGACATCGTGCCGTTCGCTGCCAATCCGGTCGAGTTGCCCGGATAGAGCCATGCCTGCCAGCGGTCGTAGTACTGGTTGCCGCCCGGCAGGTTGCCGCTGACGGGGAACACCTCGCCGACCATGCGGTCGGTGGCGCCAAAGATGCCCGGGTAGCCGAAGTCGATGTGCTCGCCGAGGTCTATATAGTTGGTGATGAGCACCGTCGGCATCGCAGTGATAAGACCCTCCTTTGCGAACGGAGATTCGGCAGTCTGATCGCTGGTGGCGTATCCGCTTTCGGGGAAGGTCTCCTTGATACAGCCCGAAAGAAGCACGGATGAACCGAGAAGCAGCGCCGTTGTTTTCAGTATGTTGTTCATTTTCATAATATTCGTCGTTTAACAAATTAGAACGTTACGGTTACACCGCCCGAGAAGGTGCGAATCGGGGCGTAGTAGTACGGGTTCGTGATTCCGTTGATGGACTGACGCGGGTCGAGACCCTGACGCTTGGACCAGTACCATACATTGTCGCAGGCGAGGTAGATACGCAGATTCTCGACGAGGAACTTGCGCGTGATACGCTTGGGCAGCGTATATCCGAGCGTGATGTTCTGGATGTTCAGGTACGATGCGCTGGTGAGGAAACGGTCCGAGACGGCTGCCTGATTCGAGTCGTTGTAAGCAAAACGCGGAATGTTCGAACCGGAGTTCTCGGGAGTCCACGAATTGAGCAGGTCGTGGTGGTAGTTGTTTCCGGTCGACGTTCCTGCCGGGGAGTTCATGTAGAACCTGTAGCCCTGGTCGAGAACCTGTCCGCCGAGCTGGTAGGTGAAGCCGATCGAGAAATCGACGCCGTAGAAGCGCAGCGACGTGCCGAAACCGCCGTAAACGTCCGGCAGGGCGTCTCCGTGCATTTCGCGGCCCTCCTGCGAGGCCACCGAGTAATCGGAGGTCTTGATGCGCTCCTTGTTGCCGGCATCATCGGTCTTGTAGGTGTACCACAGCGATTTTCCGGTCTCGGGGTCTACTCCCGCGTAGGTCGGAACGTAGAACGAGAAGACGGATTCCCCTTCAGTGAGGAATTTGGTGTCCTGCCAGCGGCCCACGTGTTTGCCGTCGGCCGTCGTGTTGTTTTTGAACTGCTCCGGCAGGTGGGTCACCTTGTTCTTGTAGTGGGTCATGTTGAGCGAGAAGTCCCACACGAGGTTTTTGGTCCGGATCAGGTCTGCGTTCAGTTCGATTTCGAGACCGCGGTTGACCATGTCGCCGATGTTGGTGAAAATGGTCGTGTAACCCGACTCGATCGGAGTGGCCAGCTCGAACAGCATGTCGGTGGTCTTGCGGTTGAAGACATCGATGCTACCCGACAGACGGTTGTCCCAGAGGCCGAACTCTACGCCGACATTGAGGTTGGCGTTGGTCTCCCAGGTGATGTCGGGGTTGCCTTTCTGGTAGAGTACGCTCGTAACGCCGTCGCCGCTGCTCAGGATCTCGCGGTAGTCGGTATAGCGGTAGTAGGATTCCGCTTTCGATCCGAGGTTGTCGTTACCCTGCGAACCGTACGATGCTTTGACCTTCAGCATGTTGACCCACGAAGCGTTGAACCAGCTCTCGCGGTTGATGATCCAGGCTGCGCCGAGCGACCAGAAGTTGCCCCAGCGGTGGTCGGGGTGGAAGCGCGACGATGCGTCGCGGCGGTACGATCCCGAGAAATAGATGCGGTTGTCGTAGTCGTACTGTCCGCGGAAGAAGTAGCCCTCGTTGTTGTACTCCAGAACCGACGAACCCGACCGCGACGAGTCGACGACGGCGCCGCTGAGTTCGGTGTTGTCCGGCGAGAACATCATGGTCTTCGAGCCGTACAGACCGTAGGATTTGCGGTTGTACATTTCATGGCCGAAGAGCAGGTCGAGGTTGTGGACGTCGGCGAAGGTGTTGGTGTAGGTCAGGAACTGCTGCATGTTGTAGGCGATCTCCCGACTGTGGCTCTTGAAAACGGCGCCGCCCGATTCGGCGAACTGTCCGTAGTAGGGGTTCGACACCTGCGTACCGCGGGTTTCGTCGAGCGACACGCTTCCGTTGAGGGTCAGTTTCAGGCCCTTGTACAGGGAGAAATCGGCAAAACCGTTGGCCATGAAGGCATTGCCCTCGTTGATGTATTTGTTGAGCTGAATGTCCTGCAGGTCGTTGCTCTTGCCGCCGTTGGTGCGCAGTGCGCCGCCGTTGCGGCCGTCGCCGGTATCGTACATCTTGAATCCGTACTCGTCGATCATAATGTTGCCGTTGCCGTCGCGCATGTAGACCGGATAGATCGGCGCCATGCGGATCGCCGTGGCGAATGCGTTTCCGCCGTCGGCGTTGCCTTCGCCCTGACCGTCGCCGTCGTCGTTGGTTTGGTTGCCGTTGTTCCAGACGAAATGGGTGTAGGACATGTTACCGCCGACTTTCAGCCACTTTTTGGCCTGGTAGTCCGCGCGCAGACGGGCGGTGTAGCGCTCGTTGCTCGAACCGTCGACGATACCCGTGTTGTCCAGATAGCCGAGCGATGCGAAGAAATTGGCGCGGTCCGTCGCGCCGGAAACGCTGACGTTGTACTCCTGACGGAACGACGACGATTTGTAGATTTCGTCGAGCCAGTTGTCGGGTTGCAGGTAGAACTGCTGGCCCTTGGCGTCGGTTACCAGGCGGCCCTGCTTCGCACGCGGATTGAGACGGCCGTTTTCGCCGATGAGGTTCTGGCCGTCGGGCACGGTGAAGACGTTGTAACCCAGACCGCCGGGATCGTTCGACGTCAGCAGCTTGTTGGCGGCGATGTTGGCGGCCAGGGGAGTGTACTTCTGGTCGAGCGTGTAATAGTTGTACAGCGACTTGTAGTGCATCTCGTAGTATTCGCCCGCATCCTCCACGATGTCGTAGGTCTGCAACGCACGGGTGTTGATGCCCCACTTGCCGTCGAAAGTCACGGTGGCCTCGCCGGCCTTCGCACGCTTGGTCGTGACCATGATTACGCCGTTCGCGCCGCGGGAGCCGTACAGGGCGTTCGACGCGGCGTCCTTGAGGACGCTGATCGACTCGATGTCGGCAGCGTTGATGTTGTTGATGTCACCTTCGTAGGGCACGCCGTCTACAACCCAGAGCGGGTCGTTTTTGGCATTCATCGAACCGTAGCCGCGCACGTAAATCTTCTGACCGGAACCCGGACGGCCCGAGGCGGAGGAGAACTGCACGCCGGCGATTTTGCCGACGAGGGCATCCCCGACGTTCGAAGACTGCGTTTTTATCAGATCGTCGGATTTGATCACCTTCGCCGCTCCGGTGAAGGCGTCTTTCTTGGCTGTACCGAAGGCCACTACGATCACGTCGTCGATGGCCTGTGCGTCTTCTTTGAGCGAGATGTTGATTCGGGTCTTGCCTCCGATGGCCACCTTCTGGGTTTCATAGCCGATGAAGGATACGACCAGCGATCCGTTTCCGGGAGCCGTGATGGTGAAGCTACCGTCTCCGTTTGAGGTCGTGCCGACATGCGAGCCGTCGACCATAACCGTTGCTCCGGCGACCGGTTTCCCGTCGGGACCGGTGACTGTTCCGGAAATTTGCTTACTCTGGGCCAGCGAGAGTAATATTCCCCCCCCCAATAAAGCAATTAACGATAGTAGAATTTTTCTTACCATAAGCGTTAATCTAATAGTTTTTTTTAAAATAAAAAGTTCACAAGCAAAGGTATGAAATTGCTAACTCGTTTACAAATAAATTATTAAAATAATTTACCAGTATAACATATGTGTAGAAGATTGGTTGATAACGGTTACGATTTTGAAAATATCATCTCAAGGGGATTACAAATTGTAATCCCCTTTTCGGGTGTTTTCGGGTGTTTTGAGCGAATGTGTTAGCTGCGTGAACTTCTGCGTATATGTGAATCGGTCCTCAAAGGCGCTCCCGGACTTTTTCCAGGTCGGTATCGCGGTACAGCGTATCGAGGCGTTTCGAGAGCCGCTCCATGTCACCGTCGAGTTTCGAGTGGGTGATGGTCGCATAAATCTGCGTAGTCCGTATGTTCTTATGTCCCAGCAGCTTGCTGATCGTTTCGATCGCCATTCCCTGCGAAAGCGTGATCGTCGTGGCGAAGGTGTGCCGGGCCGAATGGAACGTGATGTGCCGGGGAATGCCCGCCAGAGACATAATGCGTTCGAGGCAGATGTTGCACCAGCCGTTGCTCGGCAGGCGGAATATCCGCGCATTCCGCTGCATCGGTTTGTATTTCAGCAGAATGGTGTACGGTATCGCGAAGATGCGCACGTTGACCGCAGATCCTGTTTTGCGGCGGGTGGTGCTGATCCACAGCTGTTTGCCGTCCTGCTGGATATGCTGCGGGGTCAGCGTGCAGAGGTCGATGTAGGAGAGTCCCGTGAAGCAACTGAACAAAAATGCATCGCGTACCAACTGTAAGGTCATGTCGTCGAGGTCCAGACGGATCAGCTTGCGGATTTCGGTCATGGACAGGTAGTTTCGCGCGACGAATTCGCTGCGCAGTTTGTAATTCGCGAAGAGGTCCTTGGCCATGTGGCCCCGGCTGCGGGCCAGCATGAGGATGTGCTTGAACGCGATCATGTAGATCCACGTCGTGTTTTTCTTGTGTCCGCACTCCTGTGCGATGTAGTGGTGGAACCCCGTCAGGAACTCTTTGTCGAGTTCTTTGAACAGCAAATCCTTGCGGTTGAATTTGTCGTTGACGTAGTTTTCGAGATGCTTGTAAACACACCTATATTTATAGTAGGTCGTTTTGCTGCGGCTGATGCCCACCATCCGGCTGAACTCCTCGTTGTGATGCCTGAAGAAGGCCAGCAGCGTTTCGTTGCGCTGGTCGTTGCCGAAATACATCTCCTTGACCATTTTCGGAGTGACCAGGGCATGCTCGTAAAACAGCGTGTTGTAACATCTTTCGATGCGGAAACGAATCTGCGAGAGTTGTTCGTTGACATGTGAGGCAACCGCGCTGCGCCCTGCCGCCCGTCCCATACTCACATCCCAGAGATTCGGATTCACGGATAGTTGCGTGGACAGCTGCGTTCGCTGTCCGTTGATCGTAATGCGTCCCATGATCGGCGTGTTTCCATTGCGTAAAGGCGCATTCTTCTTGATGTAAAACAGTACTTTGAACGTGTTTCTCATTCCCTTCCTAACCTTTTTTAAACAATAAACAAACCGCGATAAAGGTAATGATAAAGTTACTGCCAAACGGTATATCAATTGGACCAAATAGCTTATACGGCACGGTTTAACCCTTCTTGTCCGGTAACTATCTGGTAACACAACCCGGACGCACGGAGGTGTCGTCCGTATATCTTACACGCTTAATACCAAACTATTAGGCATTTCTCGGGAAATGCGTTCCGGAACGCTGTAATTATCCTATATCCAGCAGTTTATTATCCGGAATCCGGGGCGATCGTTTTTTATTTTAAAATTTTATTAAAATTAACGCTTATGGTAAGAAAAATTCTACTATCGTTAATTGCCGTTTTGGGGCTTTGTGTATATGGATTCGCCCAAAACCGGCAGGTTTCCGGTAAAGTTGCCGATGCGGAGGGTAAGCCTGTCGCGGGCGCAACCGTTATGGTCGACGGCACGTCGACCGGTACGACCACGGGCACGGACGGTAAATTCACCATCGCTGCACCCGCCGACGCTACGCTGGCGGTTTCGTTCATCGGTTACGAGACCCGGAAAGTGGCTGTTGCCGGAAAGACGCATGTCGAAGTCGTGATGCACGAAGATGCGCAGGCCATCGAGAATGTCGTGGTGACCGCTTTCGGCACGACGACGAAAAAAGACCTTACGGGATCAATCGCCACCATCCGCGGCGAGGAGCTTGCGAAGCGTCAGGTTTCGACCGTTTCGAAAATGCTCGAAGGAGCGGTTCCCGGCGTGCAGCTGACTACGGCCACCAACCAGCCCGGTACGGACGCTGCGATCTACGTCCGCGGCGTCGGTTCGCTCAATGCGGGCACCGGCGCGCTGATCGTGCTCGACGGCTCGCCCTATCAGGGCAGCCTGTCCGACATCAACCCGGCCGACATCGAGTCGATCTCCGTGTCGAAGGACGCCACGGCCAACTCGCTCTACGGTTCGCGCGCCGCGAACGGCGTGGTTTTCATCACGACCAAGCGCGGCAGCCTGGACAATCCCACGATCAGCGTCGACACGCGATTCGGTATCAACACCCGCGCTGTCCCCGAGTATGACATCATCACCGATCCGGGCGAATACCTCGAGGCGCAGTGGCGCACGATGCGCGACACGAAGTGGGCGTCAAGCCCCGAAGAGGGCGGCGGTGATCTGGCTGCCGCGGCGCTCTATGCCTCGCAGGAGGTGCTGGGTGCACACGGAAATTACAACCCCTACAAATATTCGTCGACCTACCTGATCGACCCTGCGACCGGCAAACTCGACCCGTCGGCCCGGCGCATGTACAGCGAGCGCCTGCAGGACGAACTCTTCAAGACCGGATTCCGTAACGAGACGAACGTTTCGGTCAGCGGCGGGAACGAGAAGTCCGATTATTTCATCTCGCTGGGTTACCTCAAGGACGAATCCTATGTGATCGAATCGGATTTCGAGCGTTACAGCGCCCGTGTGAACGTCAACACCAAGCTCCGCAAGTGGATCAAGGTGGGCGCCAACCTCTCCTATGCCCACACGGTGCAGAACAACATTCTGGAGGGCAGCAGCCTCGCTTCGTCGGCGTTCGCCACGGCGCGTTCGTGGGAGCCGGTTTTTCCGGTCTACGCCCGCGATGCCGAGGGGAAAATCAAGTATGACGAAAACGGCGACAAGGTCTACGACCTGGGTACGGGGCAGACCGACGGCACGACGACCCGTCCCGGAACCTCGGGCCAGAACATCATCGCCACGCTGAAGATGGACACGCGCGACATCAAACGCAACAACTTGCAGGGCCGCGCTTACGGGGAGATCTATTTCCTGCGCGACTTCACCTTCACCTCGAGCATGTCGCTGGGCTATCGCGCCTCCGACGAACTGCTGTTCTATAACCCCACGATCGGCGACGGACGCGGTTCCAAGGGCCGGATCAACAAAAAGTCTACGGACGTTTACGATCTGAACCTGATCCAGATGCTCAATTACAAAAAATCCGTCGGACGCCACAATATCAATGCGCTGATCGGACATGAGTACAACAGCTGGGTGCGCGATTACGCCGAGGTCGAGAAGACGAACATTTACGATCCCAAGAATCCGCAGCTGAACAACGCCGGCGAGATGGGGTCGATCAACGGCTATCAGGACGTGCTGCGCATTCAGGGTTTCTTCGGCAAACTGGAGTACAACTACGACAACCGTTATTATTTCTCGGGCGGTATCCGCCGCGACGGAACCTCGCGTTTCAAATACAATCCCTGGGGCACGTTCTGGTCCGTCGGCGCTTCGTGGCGCATCGGAGCCGAGAAGTTCATGGAGAGTACGCACAGCTGGCTTTCGGAGCTGAAACTCCGCGCCACGTACGGTACGCAGGGTAACGAGGACCTGGCCAACTACTATCCCTATACCGACCAGTATACGGTTACCATTTCCGAAGGCAAGCTGGGTACGGAGATCTATTACTACGGCAATCCCGATCTGACGTGGGAGAAGCAGAAGACGTTCGATCTGGGTCTGGACGTGGGTCTGCTGAACGACCGCATCAACCTGACGATGGACTACTTCATCCGCGTGTCGGACGGTCTGCTCTTCAAGCGTACGAAGGATATTTCGACGGGCCGCGCCTACGACTGGTACAACGTCGGCAAACTGCGCAATTCGGGCTTCGAATTCGACTTGAACGTCAAGCTCATCCAGAAAAAGGACTGGTACTGGGACATGTCGGTCAACGGTTACACCTATGCCAACAAGATGCTCAACCTGCCCGACGAGTACAAAGTCTCGGGCATGCCCAACGGCAACCAGCGCATTTACGAAGGCAAGGACATCTACCGCTGGGAGATGCGGCAGTTCGCAGGTCTGGATGAGAAGGGCAACTCGCTTTGGTACATGGATCAGGATATTCTGGACGACGCCGGCAACGTTGTCGGCGTGGAAAAAGTCACGACCGGCGATGCTACCGAGGCCACGCAGTACCTGCTGGAGAAGAGCGCGCTTCCCGATTTCACGGGCGGCCTGAACACCACGCTGCGTTGGAAGAGCCTCGACCTGACGATTATGACCAACTTCCAGTTCGGCGGCTACGGCTACGATTACGACTTCTCGGCGTTCAGCAGTGCGAATTTCCCGATGAACCGTCTGAAGAACTATGCCGACGCCTGGAATCCGGAGACCGGGAAAGGTTCGGCGCCGATCTGGAACACGAACGACTCGAACATCAACGCTTCGTCGGATCGTTTCCTGATCAGCAAAACCTACTTCAACCTGCGCAACATCACGCTGGGCTACACCTTCCCGGCAAACTGGATGAGCAAGATCGGCATCAAGAGCGTTCGCGTGTACTTCGCCTGCGACAACGTCTTCTTCGCATCGAAGCGCAAGGGCTACGATCCCCGTACGAGCATGGGCGGTCAGGGCGCGACGGTCGCTTTGAACAGCGTGGACGGTACGTATTATTCGCCGATCCGCACCACTTCGGTAGGTCTCAATATTAACTTCTAAGCAGCGACATTGATATGAAAAAAATACTGATATTTTTAATGAGCGCGGCAGTTGCGGTATCCTGCAGCGACGATATCTTCGACGTGGACCCTTCGGGAAAAGTCTCTTCGGAGACCCGTGACGAGGTGGCCAAGGAGGACCCGGACAAGGTGCTTCAGGGTATCGAGGCGTCCATTTACACCCACTATGCCACCTATTACAAGAACGATCTTCAGTGGCTGACCGGTTTCAAAGGGTTCGAACTTGCGTTCGGCATGGCCGGGCAGGACATGACCCTGCTGCTGCAACACAGCATGAACCTTTACATGTACATCAACGACTACTGGCAGGAGGAGTATACGCCGACTATCAACGTGTGGAACATGTTCTACATTCCGATCGCCACGGCCAACGAGATTCTCGCGACGGCGACCCTCGACGCTTCCGCCGAGTCGGAGACGATGAAGGCCTACCGCGCCCGTGCGCTGACCTCCCGCGCGTTCGGCTACTACCACCTGATCAACGTGTACCAGTATCCCTACTCGGCGGCGAACAAGGACCTTCCGGGCGTGCCTCTGGCCACCGAGGAGACCCTCGGCCAGAATCTGCCGCGCGCCACGATGGAGCAGGTCTACAAACGCATTACCGACGACCTGGACGAAGCGCTGCGTATTTTCGAGGAGATCGGATACGACGACACCGGTTCCCGGACCGATTTCGACGCCAGCGTGGCCGCCATTCTGCGCGCCCGTGTCGCATTGGTCATGGAGGACTGGGGGAAAGCCGTCTCGCTGGCCGACGATATTCTGGCCAAATACACGCTCGTCTCCAAGGAGAACTACAACAGCGGCTTCAACCGTATCGAGAACGTTCCGAGTCTGATCTTCGGCTTCAAGATGACGGCCGACAACTGCCAGACATGGGCTACCTGGTGTTCGCAGATGGACCCCTACATGAGCGGTTATGCGGGTATGTGGGCCGAGCGTCCGATCCACTCCTACCTCTATGCGCGTCTGAATCCGACCGACGTGCGTCGCGGCTGGTGGCTCAACAAGACGGACAATCCGGACCCGGACGCTGCGACGAGCGGTTATGCCTGCCTCCTGCCTTCCAACCTGCCCAATACGCTTGCTTCGGGCGTGAAAGCGCGTTCGGAGTACGTTTCGGTCAAGTTCCGCAGTTACAACGGCGACTGGAACAATACCGATCTGATCTATATGCGCGCCGAAGAGGCCGTCTTCATCAAGGCTGAAGCCGAGGCGCACAGCAACATCGCCGCGGCCAAGAAGACGCTCAAGGATTACGTGACGACCTACCGCGATCCGGGTTACGACATCACGGCCGCTTCGCTCGACGATGTCGTCGAGGAGATCATTCTTCAGAAACGTATCGAGATGTGGATGGAGGGCGCTCTGGAGTGGCTTGACCGTCGGCGTCTGAATATGCCGATTGATCGTCGGGACGATGCCGCGATGACGGCGGCAGGCGTTGCGAACAACCACATTTACAAAGCCATGTGGGAGCAGAACGAATCCGGCATGCGGTTCCAGCTGCCGCGTTCCGTCGTGATTGCCAACCCGGAAATCGGCGAGGCGAACCAGAATAAAACGAATTAAGCGTCTCTGTATCAAGCCTGTTAAGTCCGCTGTCCGTTTGGGCAGCGGACTTTTTTCTGATTTCCGGGTCGGTCGTTTTTTGCCGGGCCGGGAAAAATTTACCGACAAAATTGCATGAGGCATTTGCAGTATTAAATTTTTTGCTTATCTTTGCACCACGATAACAGGGAATACCCCGTTTTTCGCGGATGGTGCCATAGCTCAGTTGGTAGAGCAAAGGACTGAAAATCCTTGTGTCCCCGGTTCGATTCCTGGTGGTACCACTTAAAAATCAACGACTTGCAGAAATGCAGGTCGTTTTTCTTTTCCAGTCGGCGCTCACCGCTACTCTGCGGGAGTCGAACGGGGCCGGATTTGCAGCGCATACGGTGCACATTCGGAAGACGGGGGCGATCCGAAGACCGGGGCGTGAAAACTGTGACGAACGGTCCCCGGCATCAGCTTTTTCGCCGCTGTTCCGGTTGTTTTCGCTGCTTTATACAACAATTTTTTTATTTTTGCATATTTCAAAAAGGCCGAAAAGTGGCTTGAATGGATTTGTATTCGTTATGCTTCCGGCAACTACACGCTTGAAGGTGTCGTTTTAGTCGCTGTGCTACAAGTGTGTAGTAAAAATTGAGTGCATAATTGCGGAAATTTGCATTATGAAACGGCAGCGGCGTAATGAGATTCTGGTGAAACAAGTCGTGGATCGGCTGAAAACAGTCCGCCGGGAGAGAGGCCTTACTCAAGAAAATGTCCGGTTCGACACCGACCTGAACATCGGGCGGATCGAAAGCGGAAGGCATAGCATTTCACTGACGACGCTGGCTGATTTGTGCGATTATTACAATGTTCCTCTGGAGGATTTCTTCAAGAAGATAGTGACGCGCTGAACAGTGAAATGAAAGAACCCGGGGAGTGGAGCCTCGGGTTCTGTTTTTTGTGTCGGAGTGTTTTCAGATTCGTTTTTCGTAAGCCAGCCGTTCGCCGCTCCGGTAGACGACTTTCCCGCAATAGGTGAATCCCGTGCGTTCGAGCAGCCGCAGCATGGTCTGGTTGTCGAAGTTGGTGTCGATGCGAAAGGCTTTGACGCCGCGTTCCTGTGCGAGTGTCTCCACACGGTGCAGGAATTCCGCCGCCACGCCGCGGCCCCGTTCCCCGTCGGCGACCGCTATGCGGTGCACCAGCACGTACGGCTCGTCGGTGAGCCATTGTCCGTCGATGGCGTCGTAGGCCGGTTCGCCGTCGAACACCACCGCGCCGTAGGCGATCACTGAAAGCGGGCCTTCCACGCCGGGTTTGCACAATACATAGCCGCGGTTGCGGCCGATGTCTGCCGAGATATGTCCCGGGGCGGGATAGCCGTCCTGCCACTGGCGGCTGCCTGCCGCGTGCATCCGGGCCTGTGCCTGGCGGATGATCTGCATGATGCGGTCCGTTTCGCAGGACTGTGCCTGCCGGAAAATCAATTCGTTGTCCATGTTGCAAAAATAGGAAAATATTTGAGACGCCATACTGTCAGGACATTTTTTCTGCCTTTTCGGAAATTTTGTGCCGCGTTTGTGACAATTTATGACATTTTTTCAGTTTCTCCGAACTGGCATAGGATTTGACCGTATCGGATACGAAAGCGCTTCATAAGAGGCGCGGAGATGAAACGAAATGTTAAACCAAATAAAACCAAGGAGGACAAAACTATGGTACCTGTAAGACGTAATCAGAACTGGCTGCCGAGCATTTTCAACGATTTTCTGGGCAACGACTGGCTTGCCGAACGCCACAACACCACGGCTCCGGCCGTCAACATCATCGAGGATGAGAACGAATACAAGGTGGAAGTCGCCGCCCCGGGTATGACCAAGGAGGATTTCAAGGTGCATATCAACGAGGATAACGAGCTGATCGTCACGATGGAGAAAAAGGCCGAGCAGAAGGAGGAGGACAAAAAGAAGGGCACGTATCTGCGCCGCGAGTTTTCCTACACGAAATTCCAGCAGAGCCTGCTGCTGCCCGACAACGTCGTGCGCGAGAAGATCGCGGCCAAGGTCGAGAACGGCGTGATGACCATCGAGATTCCCAAGAAGAAAGAGACGGAAGCCGCCGTTGCGGCCCGCCAGATCGAGGTCAGATAGCCTGCGGCCATTCTATGATGGGGAGGGAGAATCCGTTGAACGGGTTCTCCTTTTTTTGCGACGGCCGCAGTGGGCGACGGGCCGCTGGCGGTCAGCGGGTATGCGGAACGGGCGGCCGAGAGGTCGCCCGTCGTTTGTCAGCGTTCGAGGTGGAGAATGGGGTAGGGACGACCCGACGGGTCCAGGGCGTCGCGCGAGACGACGCGGAAACCCATCCGTGCGTAGAATCCCGCGGCCTGCGCGTTCTGTTCGTTCACATCCACGCGTCGCACTCCGCAATGGACCGCGACGTGCTCCACGAGTTCGCGCCCCAGACCTTTCCCGCGCGCGGAGGGCGCGACGAACAGCATTTCGAGCCGGTCGGCTCCGATGCCCGCAAAGGCTGCGAATCCGTTTCCGGAATCCCTTATGACATAGATTTCCGCAGCCGGAAGCGCCTCCTGGCGCACCATGCGGCGGAAAAAGGGGATGTCCTCCGGAGCCAGAAAGTCGTGCGGGGCGCGTACCGACCTCTCCCACAGATCGGTAAGTGCGTCGAGTTCGTGCGCAGTCGGAGATGCGAGACGCTCGATCATGATTATAAGATCGTTACGGGTTGTTTGCGCCGGGTGAAGCTGCGTGCGAGGGCTGCGGCGAAGGGGGTGTGGAAACTCCGAGCTCCGACCGGACATCCCTTGACGCAGGCGCAGCAGCGGATACAGCGCGCAGGGTCGGTGTGCGCCTCGTCGCCCCGCGCGATGGCCTGCGTCGGGCAGATCGCGGCGCAGCGGCCGCAATGGGTGCAGCGGTCGGCATCGCATGCGGGCAGGTAGACGACCGGGTTTTTCTTCTGCCGGCGGCGGTAGCCCACGACGAAACGGATGAAGCGCAGCATCGGCACGAGCGGCGTGTGCACGTCCTTCAGTTTTGCGGCGTCGACCGGGGCAGGCGTTCCCGCCGCGAGTTTTTTGCGCACCGCGGCGCCGAACTCCGCGGCCCGGGCGAGGTCCTGCGCGTCGGGGCGTCCTGCGGCGACGGGGGTTTCGGGGGTGCTGTACGAGTGCTCGCCGACGAATGCCGCTGCGGCCACGGGGACGAATCCCTGCCGGGCGGCGAGCGCGGCCAGCTCCGCGGCGGCCTTTTCGAAGGCCCGGTTGCCGTAGACCGCGATCACCACGGCGGGCGTTCCCGAGCCGCGGAGCGTTTCCAGTCTTTTTGCGGCCGTCGGGGCCACATGTCCCCCGTAGACGGGGGCGGCGATGACCGCCACGGCGCCGGCCGACAGTGCGGCGGAGTGTGCCGCGGCGTGCGTCAGGTCGATGGTTTTCAGGGCGGCGGCTTCGGTCCCGGCGTCGGAGGCGATGCTCCGGGCTACGGTCTCGGCGATTTTTTTCGAAGTGCCCGTCGGCGAGAAGACGACGGTGCAGACGGTTTCCGGTTTCATGGCGTTGGGTGTTGACTTGCGGGCAAAGATAATCAAAAATCCCGTGCCTCGGACCTTCTGTTGCAGATTACGGCTCTTTGGCTTATATTTGCCCCGCAACTTTAAACGACAGATTATGAGGATCAAAACTTTTGAAATCCGCGTCGACCCGGCTTTCCGGGAACACGACGAGCGGACGGTGAACGAATTCCTTTCGGCCGTTCGCGTGCCGCGTCTGCACTGCGGCTGCCTGCGCAGCCGCAGTGCGTGGATGCTGCTTGTCATTTTCAACGAGGAGACCGCCGACGAACCCGCGATGCGCGCCGCGCTGGCCGGCAGGCACCTCCCCGCGGGGGCGGAACTCACGCCCGGGGAGTGCGAACGCTTCGAGGCGCTCCGCGTGTGGCGCGACCGGCGTGCGGCCGAAATGGGCTGCAAGCCCTTTGTCATCGCCTCGAACCGCGACCTGCTCAACGTGGCCCGGAGCGGAGCCGCCTCGCCTGCCGACCTGCTTTCGATCGCGGGATTCGGTTCCCGCAGAGCCGAACGCTACGGCGAGGAGATCGCTGCCGTGCTCGGTTCGGTCGCAGAGGCGGATTTCGACTGAATGTCCGGAAGTGAGTTCGTGCCGGAAAAACGGGTGCGGACCGGAATTTTTTTCTATATTCGCTGCGATACAACTAAATTTTGGGAAAGATGAAAACGAAACTGATTGCCTGTGCGGCGCTGCTGATGGCGGCATGCTGCGGAAGTCCGTCGGCCCGCAAGGCCGCGGCGACGAAAACCGAAGTGAAACACGGCCCGGAGATCGTTCTCGCGGCCCCCGACACCGTGGGTGGGACGAGTGTGAACGAGGCGCTGGCCAACCGCCGCTCGTGGCGCGAATATGCGGCCGCGCCGCTGACGCTCGAAGAGCTTTCGGGCGTGGTGTGGGCCGCCGCTGGCATCAACCGCCCCGGCACGGACCGCCTGACGGCTCCTTCGGCGCTGGCGCTCTATCCGGTGCGTGTCTATGCGTTTTTCGCCGAGGGCGTCTATCGCTACGACGCCCGGGCGCATAAGCTGGTGCGCGTGCTGGAGGGCGACCGCCGCAAACTGACCGGGATGCAGGACTTCGTCTTCGCCGCGCCGCTGAATCTGGTTTATCTGGCGGACCGGACGGTATACGAGGGCCGGAATATCCCGGCGGAGCACGTCCGCTACCTTTGCGGGCAGGATGCCGCGGGCTATGCCGAGAATGTCAACCTCTACACGGCGGGGCACGGCCTGCGCTCGATCACGCGCGGCAGCGTTCCCGAGGCGGAACTGCTGGCGGCCCTCGGGCTGGAGCCGGCGCGCTGGTTCGTGGCGTTGGCGCAGACCGTCGGCAAATAGGCCTTCCGGCCGGCGGGAAGGGCGACCCTGCGAAAGGGCCGCCCTTTTTCGTGTCGCCGATGGACCGGCCGGGACTTGTCTCCGCGCTTCGGACGTCGACTGCCTGAAGGCCGGCTATCCGATGCGTCGGGTGCGGCCCGACGCCCGAATCCGGGGCTGGCGGCTACTCGTTGCCTTCTCCGAAATAACGCCACAGCGGCGCGGCCATCAGAGCCTGCCGGATACGGTCGGTGCGGAGCAGTTCCAGCACCTCTTCGCGCGTCAAGAGGTGCACGCGCAGGTCCTCCGTCGGGTCGAGATGCTGTTTGCCGAGCGGTTCGACGCCCGTGGCGAGGTAGCAGTAGGTGAGGTTGTTCTGTGTGGCGGGGTTGGCCGAGAGGGTCGTCAGCAGACGCCACTGGCCGCCGCCGTAGCCCGTCTCTTCCATCAGTTCGCGCTGCGCGGCGTCGAGCGGCGAGGCGTCCGACGGCTCGGTGACGCCGGCCGGAATTTCATACGAGGTTTCGCCCAGCCCGTGGCGGTACTGGTCGATCAGCACGAACCGTCCGTCGCGGGTGACGGCCGTGACGTTGATCCAGTCGGGATATTCGAACACATAGTAATCCGGAATGCGGCGTCCGTCGGGCAGTTCGAGGCTTTCGTGGCGCACGGTGAACCACGGTTTGCGGGCGAGATATTCGCTCGTGAGGACTTTCCATTTGCGGTTTTTCGGATTTTCCATCATTGTAATGCTTTCGGATAGGGCAAAAATAGTGTTTTTTTGTTATATTTGCGATTCAAGAAATTTGCCGATCATGCTATCTCAAGCCGAACGCAACCAAATCATAGACCTCATCAACCGGGAGGTGGTCCCCGCCATCGGGTGCACCGAACCGATCGCCGTGGCATTGTGCACGGCCCGTGCCGCCGAAACGCTGGGCGGGGAACCCGAAAAAATCACGGTGCGCCTGAGCGCCAATATCCTCAAGAACGCCATGGGCGTCGGAATCCCCGGCACGGGGATGATCGGACTGCCGATCGCCGTAGCCCTCGGGGCGCTGGTGGGGCGTTCGGAATATCAGCTGGAGGTGCTGCGCGACGTGACGCCCGAAGCCGTCGAACGCGGTCGCCGCATGATCGACGGGCGGCGCATCGCGATCTGCCTGAAAGAGGACGTCGATGAAAAACTCTATATCGAGGCGGAGGCCGAAGCCGCCGGCCATAGGGCCGTGGCGGTCATCGCCGGGGGACATACCTCCTTCGTCTTCGTCAGCCGCGACGGCGAGACGCTGCTCGACAGGCGGACCCCGGCGGCGGGCGGCGGGGAGGAGGAGGACGTGCCCCTGACCCTCGCGCGCATATGGGATTTCGCCATGACCTCGCCGCTGGACGAACTGCGCTTCATCCTCGAAACCAGCCGCCTGAACAAGGCCGCCGCCGAACGCTCCTTCGCGGGCGAGTTCGGTCACTGCGTGGGCCGCACGCTGTGCTGCGACCGCGAGCGGAAGGTGATGGGCGACAGCATCTTCACACGGATACTATCCTACACCTCCGCCGCCTGCGACGCCCGCATGGCCGGGGCGATGATCCCCGTGATGAGCAACTCGGGAAGCGGCAACCAGGGCATCGCCGCGACGCTGCCCGTGGTGGTCTACGCCGAGGAGACGCACGCCTCGGAGGAGCAGATGATCCGGGCGCTGACGTTGAGCCACCTCACGGTCATCTACATCAAGCAGAGCCTGGGACGTCTGTCGGCGCTGTGCGGCTGCGTGGTGGCGGCCACGGGATCGAGCTGCGGCATCACCTACCTGATGGGCGGCGGCTACGGCCAGGCGGCCGCGGCCGTGAAGAACATGATCGCCAACCTGACGGGCATGATCTGCGACGGAGCCAAGCCCAGTTGTGCGATGAAGCTCACGAGCGGCGTCTCGACGGCCGTGCTGTCGGCCATGATGGCCATGGACGGCCATTGCGTCACCCCGGTCGAGGGCATCATCGAGGAAGATGTGGACAAATGTATCCGCAACCTCACCGCCATCGGCCGCGACGGCATGAACGAGACCGACAGCCTCGTACTCCGGATTATGACCAATAAATGCTGACTATGAAATATCTTACACTGAAAACCCGTCTGCTGGCCCTGCTGCTGCTGGCCGCGACCTGCGCCGCTGCGCAGCCCACCCCTGCCCAACTGGCCTCCCGTCCCGAACTCACCGCGAGCATCTACCACTCCTACGAGTACCTGCCCGGTCCTGCCGCTCCGGTTCCCGACGGCTACGAGCCGTTCTACATCAGCCACTACGGCCGTCACGGAAGCCGCTACCACTCGAAAGAGGAGGCTTATGCCGAGCCGCTCGCCGCGCTGCGCAAAGCCGACAAGGCCGGGGCGTTGACCCCCAAGGGCCGCGAGGTGCTGGCCAAGGTCGAGACGCTGGCCGCCGATGCCTGCAAACGCTACGGCGACCTTTCGCCCCGCGGCGTACAGGAACACCGCGGCATCGCCGAGCGGATGTTCGCCGCCTATCCCGGGGTTTTCTCGACCGACGGGGGCCGCGTGTGCCGTATCGAGAGCCGCTCGACGCAGGTTCCGCGCTGTATCTTGAGCATGGCGGCTTTCAACGAACGTCTCAAGGAGCTGAATCCCGCGATCCGCGCCACGCGCGATGCGAGCGCCCGCGATCTTTGTTATCTGGCCAACGGACCCTCGCTCAAGGCAAGCCGCGGGGCCGCTTCGGCGGTTGCGGACAGCCTGACCCGCGTGCGTGTGAACCCCGACCGGTTCGTGAAGTCGCTCGTCACCGACCCCGGGTGCATCGACGAGCCGCTGGATCTGATGGAGGATCTTTTCATGCTGGCCGCCATCACGCAGGACGTCAGCCATCTGGGCATCGAGTCGTTCTATGAAATCTTCACCAGAGAGGAACTCTATGCGCTCTGGGAGTGCGAGAACGTCCGCCGTTACCTGATCATGGGACCTTCGGCCCGCTTCGGCGATCCGCTCGTCGCCGATGCCAGGCCGCTGCTGCGCAATATCGTCGAGACGGCCGACCGCGTCGTTGCGGGGGAATCGGACCTTTCGGCCTCGCTGCGGTTCGGTCACGACACCTATGTGGTTCCGCTGCTGGCCCTGCTGCGCGCCGAGGGAGCCTATGCCCGCGTGGAGTCGCTCGACGACGTAGCTGCGGCGTGGAACGCCCATACGGTGACGCCGATGGGAACCAACGTCCAGTTCATCTTCTTCCGCAATCCCGAAACGGGGGACGTGCGCGTCCGCGTACTGCATAATGAGCGCGACGCCAATCTGCCCCTCGCCGGAGGCCCTTACTATCCGTGGAAAGAGCTGAAGAGATACTGTGAAGCGTTGTATGGAGCGGAAAACTGAAAAAGATGACGAATTGATTTGGTTTTTGGGCGGAAATGTATATCTTTAAGCGATCAAACGTTTGAACCATGTACATTTCCAGACTGGCATTCGTGCTCGCGGCATTGTCGGCCGCGTCGTGTATCGACAAGGATGTCGACAATACCGAATTTTATGAAAAGTATGCCAGGGGATTCGACAACCGGACGACCGTGGCGGTGAATATCGCTTCCGAGGTTGCCGGCGAGTATTATGCGGTCTATTTCGGGAATCCCTACGATGGGGAGTCGCTTGTGAAACAGCCTGCATTGACGGGTTTTACGCCTGTTTCGACCACGCTCGACGTGCCGAAGGACGTTGAAAGGCTGTATGTCGTGGCGCAGGGCGAGATGAAAAGTTACGAGGTGGGGAACCTGTCGATCTCGGCCGCTGCCCGGCCCGGCCCGCAGACCCGCGCCGCCGATGTGAATCCGGTCAGCGCCCGGGTTATGACGGCCGTCAACAGCATCTATTTTCCCGAAAAGACCAATAACGTCCGGGGCGACGACCTTTTCAAGTGCACCGACCTGGTGATCGACCGGACGCCGAGTTCGGGCGATTTCGACGAGGCGGAGATCTGGCTCACGTTTCTCGGCGACGGCGGCTGCCGCCATAGCCAGCTTTTCGGCAAACTCTGGTTCTACACCTATCCCTCTTCGAAACAGGATGGGCTGACGCCCGGCGACTGCACCTTTTACGGGGTGAAGAACGGCGAAGTGGTCGCGATTCCCTATTCCGAGGTCCGGGCGCAGCGCAGCTGGGTTTTCTACACCCGGGAGGAGTTCTCGTCGAATATCGCCTCCTACAAGCGTTACAAACTGGGCGTATTCCCCAAGGGGTTGAACCTCGGATTCGTTTACATCGGCAACAGCACGGTGAGCAACGGCGGATTCCGTTTCACCACGCTCCGGCTCAATGAGCGCGTGCAGGATTATACGCTGACGTACCAGGACGACAAGAAGACGTTCCGGATCGTCGACCGGCATCTGGCCAACGGTTATATCTGCCACGTCACGGAGGGTGATTTTCAGGGCAACATCCTCGGCATGGAGAACCGCGTGGTGACCGAGAGCGCGAAATACGACGGCGACTACAACGACATTCTCTGCATGATCGAGAGCAACCCGAGGACCATCGCCCCCGGCGAGGAGGTCGAGATCGGCAACAGCGGCAACAAGGACCCCGAGGAGATCGCCTGCAAGACCTCTGTCGGGCTTTACCTGTTCGAGGACAATTATCCGTACCGCGGCGATTTCGACTTCAACGATGCGGTGGTTCAATGTGAGATCAGGGATTACTACCAGTCGAAAAACCGGGCCAAGCAGATCACCGTGCAGCTGATGGCGACCGGATCGCATATGTCCAACAGTTTCGGATTCCGGGATTCGAAGGGTTTCCAGCCGTTCCTTTCCGGCCTGAAGGGCTATCGGAACGTCTATGCGGCGCAGGCTTTCGAGCCCGTCGGCGAGCCTGTCGTGCAAACGCTTTACGGCGACGTGGTCCCCTGTCTGAAAAACGAATCGGAGTATTATATCTATCCGTCGAGCTTCAATACGGCGGAGTATCCCAGCGTGCTGGACATTCCGCTTTCGGACCCCGACGACGCCTCGTGGAAGTTCGAATGGCCGCAGGAGATGCAGAGCATCGACGACTGCTACTGGTTCCTCAAAAGCGCTTCGGGCGGTTCCCGTGAAAAGGACTGGTACAAGCGTCCGAAGGATGCGACCCTGCTGTTCGGGCGTTGACGTTCCCGGTTTGTGAGCGGCTTTCCGCACAAACTGTTAAACGGGGCGGATGGACTGTGCGTGACGTACGTTCCATCCGCCCCGTTTTTTTCGGTGCGCGAATCTCCTCATTTGAATTTGGGACCAGGCGGAGGCTCTCCCGCATATTTGCCGCTTGCGGCATGAAGGGCTTTCCGGAAAGCCGGGATGCCCGGTTTACGGGGCTGTCCGCCGCTTTGGCGGCGACCGTGTGATGCGACTGCTGTGGCGGCCCGTTGTTCGCGCGCAGCCTCCGACCGCTGTTGTAACGACGGCGGGAAGGGGGCGGAAATGCCTCCGGTCCGGTTCGGAACGCGAGGGCCTGCCGGCTATTTAGTGGAAAATCGTTTTGACGATGATGCCTGTGGCTCCCTGGTGGCGGGTGGTGTAATCCTTGGCGATGCGGCTGGTTTTCTGCAGGAACTCCTCGTTGTCGCGCAGGGGCACGAACCACGTGCGCAACTGCTCGTAGTCGGTCACCGACCGGGCGGCGCCGAGCGTCACCAGATCGCGGGCCTCCTTGAATTTTTCGTAGTTGGGACCGAAGGCCACCGGAAGTCCGAACGTCGCGGCTTCGAGCGTGTTGTGAATGCCGACGCCGAACCCGCCGCCGATATAGCTCCAGGTGGCGTAGCCGTAGACCGAGGCGAGAATCCCCACCGTGTCGAGGATCAGCAGCTGCCGCGAACCGTAGGTCGTGCGGGGCGTGCATTGCGTGTAGCGCAGCGCGCCGCCTTTGGTTTCGGCCATCAGCCGTGCGATACGCGACTCGTCCATTTCGTGGGGGGCGACGACGAATTTCACGTCGGGATTGTCGTTTATCAGCCGGATCAGCAGCTCTTCATCCGGTTCCCATGTCGATCCTGCCACGAACAGGCGGTTGTCGCCCTTGAAGCGGTCGATGACGTCGATGCGTCTGGCCGCGCGGGCGATCTCCGCCACGCGGTCGAAGCGCGTGTCCCCGGCCACCAGCACGTTGTCGAAGCCCAGCGTCGCCAGCAGTTTTTTCGACTCCTCGTTCTGCACGAACATCACGTCGAACGACTCCAGCGCCTGTCGCCACATGCCGCCGTAGGGGCGGAAAAAGACCGAATTGCGGCGGAAGATGGCCGACACGACGTAGGTGCGGATTTTCCGGCGGCGCAGTTCGCGGAGCAGGTTGAGCCAGTACTCGTATTTGACGAAGATGGCGATTTCGGGGTGCGCGGCGTCGAGGAAGCGGCGGGCGTTGCCCGGCGTGTCGATCGGGAGGTAGAAGATGTAGTCGACGCCCTTGTAGTTCTTGCGGATTTCGTAGCCCGAAGGCGAGAAGAAGGTCAGAAGAATCTTGTATTCGGGGTGCGTCTTGCGAAGCTGTTCGATGATGGGGCGGCCCTGTTCGAACTCTCCGAGCGACGCGACGTGTATCCAGATGATCCTGTCCGTGGGGGCGATTGCCTCCCGCATGCGGCGGAAGAGGTCTTTGCGGCCTTCGATCCAAAGGCGGGCCTTCGGATGGCGTGGCGCCACGAGACGGATGGCCCAAACGTAGAGAATCAGACCGAAATTATAGAACCACATCGGTATTTACGGTGTTGAGTTTTCAGTTTCTAACGCCCGCGCCCGGTGACCCGACGTCAGGCTGTTCTTTTTCAGTCCGGCAAAGATAGTACAATTTGTCGGAACTGCAAAATTACCAATTGTATTCCAGCGCGTTTTCGATCAGTTCGACGCGGACGCTGCCGTCGGCGGCGGCTTCGGCGGCCGCCAGATCGAACTGCACTTCGCCCTCCCAGCCCACGGTGCGCAGGTAGCAGGCGGCGGCGCGCGACAAGGCCCGGAACTTGCGCTGCGTGGCGGCTGCCTCGGGAGGCGTGAGCGACCCGGAGCGCCGGGTCTTGACCTCCACGAAATGCAGCACGCCTTCCCGGCAGGCCACGATGTCCAGCTCGTAACGGCCCTGCCGCCAGTTGAGCGCGCAGATCTCGTACCCCGCACGTCGGAGGTATTCCGTCGCGGCGCGTTCGCCGGCCCGGCCCGTTTCGGCTGCCGCGGTCATCAGTGGATGATGCGTTGGATGGTGTTGGCGCGCTCCATGGCGTTTTTCAGCCCCTCGGCGTCGTCGCGTTCGAGCATCCGGCGCATGATCTGCAACTGGTGTATGTGTTCGCGCAGCACGTCCAGCACGTTGTATTTGTTGCGCAGCAGGATCGGGACCCACGTTGCCGCCGAACTCTTGGCCAGGCGCACCGTGCTCTCGAAACCGCCGCCCGCCAGGTCGAAGATGTGACGCTCCTCGCGCTCCTTTTCGAGCACCGTGAGCGCCAGCGCGAACGAGGTGACGTGCGAGATGTGCGAGACATAGGCCGCGTGCAGGTCGTGCTCTTCGGGGTCCATGTAGACGGCCGGACTGCCCAGCGTGCGGAAGATGCTTTCGACCGTGGCCAGGGCGTCCTTGTCGCTCCGCACCGTGTCGCACAGCACGACGCTGCGGCCCGTGAACGCGCCCCGCTGGGCGGCTTTCGGACCGCTGTACTCCGTACCCCACATCGGGTGCGCGGCGACGAAACGTCCGCGGCGGGCGTGCATCGAGATCACCTCGCACAACTCGCCCTTGATCGAACCCATGTCCATCACCACCTGCCTGCCGCCCGCGCGGTTGAGCGCCTTGACAGCCATCAGCGGGATGGTGTCGACGGGGGTGGCCAGCACCACGAGATCGGCTTCCGGAACACCCTCCTCGAAACTCACGATCCGGTCCGCAAGGCCCAGCTGCAACGCCTCGGCGGCGTGTTCTTCGGAGCTTTCGACCCCGAGTATCTCCTCTGCGATGCCGTGGTCGCGAAGGGCCAGGGCGAACGAGCCTCCGATAAGGCCCAGACCCGCAATCAGTACTTTCATAAAACGATATACCTATTTATAATAAAAAAGACAGGTCGCCGCCCGGTTCGACCTCGAAGGTTTCGACTCCTTTGCGGAACATCCGCATCGGGCGTCGGCCGATCAGCTCCAGTTTCCCGTCCTCGCAGCGCAGCATGCAGCCTTCGCGCAGTCCGGCCACCCAACGGCGCGGATTGGCCTCGATATACTCCAGGATGCGCTGTTCGCGGGTCTCCCCGGCGTGCCCCGCGGGGTTGGCGTCGAGGTAGTGGGGGTTGATCTGGAATTTGACCGCTCCGATGGCTTTGAACGACTCCGGTTCCACGATGGGCATGTCGTTTGTTGTCGAGATCGTCGGGCAGCAGACGTTGCTGCCTGCCGACCAGCCCACGTAGGGCGTTCCGGCCTTGATTTTGCGGAGGATGGCCGTCATAAGCCCCTGCTGCTGCATCTTTTTGGCCAGGGCGAACGTGTTGCCGCCCCCGACGCAGATCGCTTCGGCCCCGCGGACGAGGGCGGCGGGGTCCTTGGCCCGGTGGACCGAACGCACGCGGATGCCCAGTTCGGCGAAACGCGCCTGCACCTTTTTTTCGTAATCGGCGTAGGAGAACGTGACGGCCGCGTAGGGAACGAAGACGATTTCGCGCACCCCGTCGAGAAAACGCCCTATCTCTGGCAGCGGATAGCGCAGGTATTCCTCGCCGGCATTGGTCGAATTCGAGATCAGAAGCAATTTCATAAGGTTGTGGTTTTGAATGTATTAATTAAATTTTTGTGCTAAATGTCGAAAAAGTTGTGAATAAAAAAACAGGCCGTTTTGTCAAAAGTAATAAAAAAAGTGTTACTTTTGCGCAAAATTGCTCTGGAAATGTAAAAGAACTATTTCCAAATAATTGTTTAACTAAAAAATTAAAATTATGTCAGAAGTTCAATCAAAAGTTGTCGAGATCATCGTCGACAAACTGGGTGTCAAGGAGTCGGAGGTAGTCCCCGAAGCAAGCTTCACCAACCACCTGGGCGCAGACTCGCTCGACACTGTAGAGCTGATCATGGAGTTCGAGAAGGCTTTCGATATCCAGATCCCGGATGAGGACGCTGAAAAGATCGCTACCGTCGGCGACGCGATCTCGTATATCGAGGAACACAAGAAATAATTTCCCTTAAACAACGTTTCACGGCTGATAAAGCCTTAAATTTATGACAGGAAGAAGAGTAGTTGTTACGGGCATCGGTACGATAAACCCGCTCGGTAATAGTATAGAGGAGTATTTTTCGAATCTGGAGAAGGGAGTCAGCGGTGCCGCACCCATTACTCATTTCGATGCCGAAAAATTTAAGACCAAGTTCGCTTGTGAAGTAAAGAATTACGATCCGACCCAGTATTTCGACCGTAAGGAGGTGCGTAAGTACGACCTCTTTACACAGTATGCTCTGATCGCGGCCACGCAGGCCGTGGAGGATTCTGCCCTCGATCTCGAGAAGGTCGACAAGGAGCAGGTGGGCGTTATCTGGAGTTCGGGCATCGGAGGAATCAAATCTTTCTTCGATGAGTGTCTGGGCTGGGCCGCCGGGGATGGAACCCCGCGGTTTAGCCCGTTTTTTATTCCCCGCATGATTTCCGATATCGCAGCCGGTTTCATCTCCATGAAGTACGGCTTCATGGGTCCGAACTACTGTACGGTGTCGGCGTGCGCTTCGTCGAACCACGGCATCACGGCCGCCTTCGACGCCATCCGTTACGGCAAGGCCGACGTCATGGTGGCCGGCGGTTCGGAGGCTGCGGTCAACGAGCCTTCGGTCGGCGGATTCAACTCCATGCAGGCGCTTTCGACGCGCAACGACGATCCGCAGCACGCTTCGCGTCCCTTCGATAAGGACCGCGACGGCTTCGTGATCGGCGAGGGCGCCGGTGCGCTGATCCTGGAGGAGTACGAGCATGCCAAGGCGCGCGGCGCGAAGATCTATTGCGAGGTCGTAGGCGGAGGCGCTTCGGCCGACGCTTACCACTTCACGGCTCCCCATCCCGAGGGCAAGGGCGCCATGAAGGCGATGCGCGACGCCATCAAGGACGCTGGCATCGCTCCCGAGGATATCGACTATGTGAACGTGCACGGAACCTCGACCCCCGCGGGCGACATTCCCGAGCTGAAGGCCGTGGCAGGCGTTTTGGGCGACCATGTTTACAACGTCAACATCTCCTCGACCAAATCAATGACGGGACACCTGCTGGGCGCTGCCGGCGCCGTGGAGGCTCTGGCGTGCATTTTCGCGCTGACGCACGGCGTGGTTCCCCCCACGATCAACTGCGAAAACCGCGATCCCGAGATCGACGAAAAACTGAATCTGACGCTTAACGTGGCGCAGAAGCGCGACGTGAAGTGTGCGTTGAGCAATACGTTCGGATTCGGCGGTCACAACTCGACGGTTATTTTCCGCAAACTCTGATCCCTGTAACGTCCGCGCCGTGATTGACTTTTTACTGCGTCCTATCCGACGGAATTTCGGGCGTGACCGGGCATATTACAGAATTGTCGACGATCTGTTCGGATTCATTCCGCACAACGTCGAACTCTACAAGCTGGCTTTGATTCACAAGTCAGCTTCTTTGGTTTTGGAGGACGGCCGCGCGATCAACAACGAACGTCTGGAATATCTGGGCGACGCTGTGATCGAGGCCGTGACTTCGGACTATCTGTTCATCGAATACCCCGACCGCGACGAGGGCTTTATGACCCAGCTGCGGTCGAAGATCGTCTCGCGGCAGTCGCTCAACGCGCTGGCCGTGAACCTCGGTCTGGATGTCCACGTGATTTCGAACGGCGGCACGGGCATTACCCAGAAGCATATCTACGGCGACGCCTTCGAGGCGATGATGGGGGCGGTTTACCTCGATCAGGGGTACGAGTTCGTCAACCGGCTGCTGATCAATAACATTTATTTCCGTTTCCTGAATCTGGAAGAACTGACCGAGTCGGAGAGCGATTTCAAGAGCCGCCTGATCGAGTGGAGCCAGAAGAACCGCCACCAGGTCGAGTTCCGCACGGAGCACGACAAGGAATACGCTTCGAACCATCCGGTTTTCTACTGCACGGTGCTGGTCGACGGCATGGAGGTCGGCCACGGAGCCGGGGATTCGAAGAAGGAGGCCGAACAGCGTGCGGCGTTCTCCGTGTCGCAGTACATGAGCGACGAGCAGTGCGCTTCGCTGCTGGACAAGGTCGACCGTCTGGAAGGCACCCGTTCAGGAAGCGGGTTTTAGAGGGCGGTGGCAATCCGTTGCATTTCCGGTCCTGTTCTGCGCCCGCCCGGCAGATGGGGATTCGGACCCGGTTTCAAACACCCTCCGCAGGCGGCTGTACCGGCTTGCCGGGATGAAAACGGTATGAATTCGTATATAGTCACTTTCTGCTTTTATGAAGAATATCCTCGATAAAATGGCGTCGCGGGGCGTGGAGGCCTTGAGCGACCGCGAGCTGCTTGCCCTGCTCACCGACGACGAACAGTTGGCCGAAGTGGTGCTGTCGGCTTACGACGGTTCGCTGGCGCGTATCGGCGACCAGCCCGAAGCCCGCCTGCGCATGGTCGGGGGACTGGGCCTGAAACGGGCGCGGATGCTGTTGGCCGCGGCGGAATTCGGACGGCGGGCTGTCGCTTCCGGGGGTTCCGGGAGCGATTTCATCAATACGGGCGACGATGTGGTGCGGCTGTTCCGGCCGCAGCTGGAACGCCTCTCCCACGAGGAGTGCTGGGTCGTCTACCTCACCTCGTCGAACCGGGTTATCGAGCGTTACCGCATCAGTCAGGGCGGGGTGACCGGCACGGTCGTCGACCACCGGCTGATCGTCAAACGGGCGTTGGAACTGCTCGCCACGCAGCTGATTCTGGTGCACAACCACCCTTCGGGAACGCCCGAGGCGAGCGGGCAGGACAAGACGCTGACCGAACGTGTGGCGCGCGCCGCGGCGTTGTTCGACATCCGGCTGCTGGACCACATCATCATCGCCCGCGACGGCGATTTCTCGTTCCTGCGCGAGGGGCTGATGGGGCGGTAAGGGTTCCGGCAGGTAAGATGAACGGCGGTCCTTGTCGGACCGCCGTTCGGTTTTTGGGAGAAAAGCCCGTCAATAGAAGATCTGGTGCGTTTCGATTTCTGTGTAGCCCCGTTCGGGGATGACTGTCTCCTTGCCGTCTTTTTTCTGGAAACACTCCACCTCCTGAATCCAGATAGCCTCGGTAACCCGTCCGCCGACTTGCTTCCATTCGATCCGCTCGTCCAGGGTTCTGAAACTGATAAACGATCCGTCGGGCAACTGCTCGACCACGAACTCGCTCTCGTCCGGGTTCGTGTTCGTCAGATGGGCGCTGCGGTTGCCCAGCCGTCCGATTCCGGAGAGTACCGACCCCATGAAGAAATCGGCGTCCTCGATGTCGGGACATACGTCGAACAGGAGCGCGTTGAGGTCGAGGTTGCACAATGCGGGCGTGTTGGGCCGGTCGGCGTGGTATTCGAATTCGTAGCTGAAATCGACCTCCTTGCCCTGGTAGATGTCGAGACCGGTGAGGTCGTTGCCGGTCCAGCGGCAGACCGTGCGCGGGTAGTAGTGATATTCGTCGCCGCTGTATGTGCACTCCTTGCAGCATCCGTTGCCGTCGTAGGCGAAGGTCCAGCGTTCGGGACCGTTGTCGCTGCGTGCGGCGACGGCGCGCCCTGCATCGTCGAGCGTAACGGTGTACGATCCCTTTTCGGGCGATTCCGTCGTTTCGGCGGACAGTTTCAGGGTCTTGGCGTCGGGATAGCTGATCCGGAGGACCTCATCCATGGCGTCGGCCGAGTTTTCCGGGCTGTCGTCCCATTCGTAACACGTGAGGCGTCCGGCATCGTCGTATGTGAAGCGGCTGGTCGAAGTCCATCGTTCCGGGTCCGAATCGCCGCTGTTTCGGATTGTCTGCTGGCGGCTGTCGATGCGCATTATCCGGTTGGCCGGTGTCGATTCGATGGGGTCGTCCGCGCCCTCCTGCGTGACGGTGATCTCGATCTTCGACGTGCCGCACGTGATGACGATTGTCGCCGTGCGCGACGCTCCCGACGTGTTGGGTTCGAGGGTGATTTTCAGCGTGTAGCTGCCTGCCGCATCGCCGCGGTCGGGCGAAATCGAAATCCAGGCGGGCGCTTCGGCGCGGGTCTCGGCGATCGTCGAGGTCCATGCCCCTTCGGTGGTGAAGGTCACGCCCCGTGCGCTCTGCGTGTCGTCGGCGGAGACCGTCTGTTCCAACTGGCGCGTGTCCGGAACCTTGATCTGCCCGAAATCGCCCGAGTAATCCTTGTCGTCGCTGCATGACGCGAGCAGCGCGGCGGCGATGAACGCCATGAAGAATTTTGCTGTTTTCATTTCGTTTATTTTGTTTAAAGGGTTGTTCCCGTCCCGGTAAACAAAAGGCGCAGGCAAGATTTCGTATCCACAGGTGAGGTATTGGACGACCCGAACGGTAGAATAGGGAAATATGCCCGCGCTGAAAACAGCGAAGGCATCACCTTTGTTCCTTATCGTTCTGTGAAAGTGTCCAATTTTCACCCGTAAGAAAAAGCCGATGCGCTTTTTATTGTCGTATGTCGGCGGCCCTCGCAGGCTGCCGATACAAATATAGAAATAAAATCCCGATCGAAGACCCTTGTTGTCATTTATTTTGTATTTTTGTCATTTGGAAAAACAGTAAACAACAGAGAATACGATGACTCAGGAAGAACTTTTCAAAAAGCTGGTAGCGCACTGCAAGGAGTACGGATTCGTGTTTCCTTCGAGCGAAATCTACGACGGTCTGGGAGCCGTGTACGACTACGGTCAGAACGGCGTGGAGTTGAAGAACAACATCAAGCGATATTGGTGGGATTCGATGGTCAAACTGCACGAGAACATCGTCGGCATCGACGCCGCGATCTTCATGCATCCCAAGACGTGGGAGGCCTCGGGCCATGTGTCGGCCTTCAACGACCCGCTGATCGACAACAAGGATTCGAAGAAGCGTTACCGCGCCGACGTGCTGATCGAGGACTGGCTGGCCAAACAGGATGAAAAGATCGAAAAAGAGGTCGAGAAGGCCCGCAAGCGTTTCGGCGAGTCGTTCGACGAGGCCAAATACCGCGAAACGTCGCCGCGCGTGGCGGAGACCGCGGCCAAACGCGACGAGGTGCACAAGCGTTTCGCCGATGCGCTGAACGCCAACGACCTTGCGGAGCTGCGCCAGATCATCGTCGACTGCGAGATCGCCTGCCCGATCTCCGGCACACGCAACTGGACCGAGGTGCGGCAGTTCAACCTGATGTTTTCGACCCAGATGGGTTCTACGGCCGAAGGCGCCAATACCATCTACCTGCGTCCCGAGACGGCGCAGGGTATCTTCGTCAACTTCCTGAACGTCCAGAAAACCGGGCGCATGAAAATCCCGTTCGGCATTGCGCAGATCGGCAAGGCCTTCCGCAACGAGATCGTGGCCCGTCAGTTCATCTTCCGCATGCGCGAGTTCGAGCAGATGGAGATGCAGTTCTTCGTGCGCCCCGGAACCGAAATGAAGTGGTGGAACGAGTGGAAGAACACCCGCATGGCCTGGCACCGTGCGCTGGGCTTCGGCGACGATGACTACCGCTTCCACGACCACGATAAACTGGCCCACTACGCCAACGCCGCGACGGACATCGAATACAACTTCCCGTTCGGGTTCAAGGAGGTCGAGGGCATCCACTCGCGCACGGACTTCGACCTGGGCAGCCACCAGAAGTTTTCGGGCAAGAAGTTGCAGTACTTCGATCCGGAGACGGGTGAAAGCTATGTACCCTATGTGGTCGAGACGTCGATCGGCGTGGACCGCATGTTCCTGCAGGTGATGTCGGCGGCCTATACCGAGCAGACGCTCGAAGGCGGCGATTCGCGCGTCGTGCTGAAATTCCCGCCCGCATTGGCTCCGGTCAAGGTGGCCGTGCTGCCGCTGGTGAAGAAGGACGGCATGCCCGAAGTGGCGCAGAAGATCGTCGACCTGCTGAAATACGATTACAATGTCGTTTACGACGAGAAAGACTCCGTCGGCAAGCGTTACCGCCGTCAGGATGCCGTCGGTACGCCGTTCTGCGTGACGGTCGACGGCCAGACGCTGGAGGACGGGACCGTGACGATCCGCCACCGCGATACGATGGCCCAGGAGCGCGTCAAGATCGAGTCGCTGCACGCGATGGTCGACGAGGAGTGCTCCTACCGCAAGTTGTTCAGGACGCTGAACCTCTGATTTGGGACGCATTCTTGCCATAGACTACGGGACCCGGCGCACGGGAATCGCCGTGAGCGATCCCCTGCGCCTGATCGCCGGAGGGCTGGAGACGGTCGAGACGAAGGGGCTGGAGGCCTGGCTGGCAAAATATTTCGCCCGGGAGGACGTTAGTACGATAGTCGTGGGGAAGCCTTCGCGGATGGACGGCACGCCCTCCGAGACGTGGCGATTCATCGAGCCGCTGGCCGGCCGCCTGCGGCGGGCGTGGCCCGACAAGGAGGTGGTTTTCTACGACGAACGCTTTACTTCGGTGATGGCCCACCGCACGATGCTCGAAAGCGGCATCGGCAGGATGGCCCGCCGCGACAAGGCGTTGGTGGATAAGATTTCGGCGACGATTATCCTCCAGTCCTATATGGAAAGCATTTCCTGTCGATAATCCGGACGCGACGCGATAAGCCCCTCCCGAGGGAGGGTTTTGGGGTGGGGTCAGACTTGTAAACGCGGTCGTAGACCGCGATAACGGCGGGCGAAAGCAAGATTGCCTGCGAAAAATTGTTTATAGATTTTGTTATGATATACCCGATTGTAATTTACGGAGATGAGGTGCTGCGCCGCAAATGCGAGCCGATTGCGCCCGATTACCCCGATGTGAAAAAACTCGCCGAGGACATGTTCCTCACGCTCGAAGAGGCCGAAGGCGTCGGACTGGCTGCGCCCCAGATCGGCAAGGACATTCGTCTGTTCATCGTCGACTGCACTCCGTGGGCCGAGGAGGACCCGTCGTGCGCCGATTACAAGCGCGCTTTCGTCAATCCCGAGATTTACGAATTTTCCGAGGAGAAGAAGACCTATAACGAGGGCTGCCTCTCGTTCCCCGGGATTCATGCCGACGTGGCCCGCTCGCTGTCGATCCGCATGCGCTACATGGACACCGACTTCGTCGAGCACGACGAGGAGTTCACGGGACTCAAGGCGTGGGTCATCCAGCACGAATACGACCACATCGAAGGCGTGGTCTTCACCGACCGGATCGCACCGCTTCGCCGCCAGTTGCTCAAGAGCAAGCTGCTGAACCTTGCGAAGGGGAAATACCGCTGTGCCTATAAAACCAGATAGCATGAAAAAACTTTTCGCTTTTGCATTCGCCGCGATGATGCTGGCGGGATGCGTCAAATCGCCCCTCGTAGGCGGAATCTATACCGATGTGAAGGACGGGCTGGCCGTGACGGGCAACGCCGGGTCGAGCAAGGTCGGCACGGCCGAGGCCAAGGGATATGTAGGCGTCGTCGCCCTGGGCGATGCGAGCATCCAGGCTGCGGCCCGCGAAGCCGGTATCACGCGCATCCACCACGTAGACTACCAGGCCAAGTCCTATGTCGGCGTCTACACGATCTACACGATCATCGTCTACGGTGACTAAACGTCTCCTGCTGGCGGCTGCCCTCTGCATCGCCGGAGCCTCGACGCTCCCGGCGCAGAATATCCGCAACCATTACGTCTCGAAAGCCGAGACCGACGGGGTGATCTACCACACCTTTCCCGTGACGCTTTTCGAGAACCGGGAAGCGGGCGACCTGACTTTCGACATCACCTACAAGGAGCATCGCGGCGGGCGCGCCACGATCAATTTCACATGCCGTATGGCGCAGGCCGTGCCGGCCGATTCGGTGCGTTTCGCGGCGGATGCGGCGGTGATGTCCGGCCCGGTGGACAAACTCTACCTCGAACCGGAAAAGAAGCAGTGGAAGCACCGGTACACCTTCGATGCCGACGGGTCGGAACTCTGCGGCTTCTTCGACGAGCGGGCTTTGCCCGAGGTGACGGTTTACGTCGGGGGAAAGCCGTACGTTTATCGCGCCAAACGCTCCGCATGGCGCAGTTACGCGCCGATAGGGTATCGGATATTCGATATGATTCGTGTAAACGAACAGTAGTTTTCGGTTCTCGCGGGCATCTTTCGCCCTGCTTTGTCCGGTCCGGACGGGAAATGCGGTTGTATCTCCTGTCCGGACCGGACTGCGTTATGGCGAAATCCGCTTCGGGACACTCAAAAACGGAGGGTTGTCGTTTCTCGGTGCACGGCGCTGCGTCGCGCGGGCCGGAAGCGATGCATCCAGCCTCGTGCGCCGGCGTCAAAAGGGTGCGGTATTAAAAGGATGTAACGACTTGATTTATCGAGTCGTTAAATTTTTGTATAGGATAATAGGTAACGAGAAAGCAACGGTTTATTTTCAACTTATTGCGCTCAAATACCGCATTTCAAATAACCTATCACAAGATACGAAAAATTTGCAGACCGGGCCAATTTGCTGAAAACGGCTGCGTGCATTATTTACCAAGTATTACAAATTTAAGATCAATGGAATATTAAATTTTGCCTATATCTTACGGCATATTTTTCAGATCTCATATCGAACTGAACTTCCGACCTTTCAGAAGTTCGGCGCATTCAATAAACAGCTGTTTCGGAACATTACCGTTCAAAGTTATTTTTCCGACATAGCGGTTTTCTAAGCAGTTCTCCGAGGCTTCGATCTCAATGTCATTGTCGTTTTCGAGGTGAATTGTCGCTTTTCGGAACAGCGGCGAACCGACGGCGTATTCGTCTGCACCGGGGCACATGGGATAGAACCCGAGAGCCGAGAAGACATCCCACGCCGAGGGCTGTTCGTTATCCTCGTCGCTGCAATAACCGTCGGGCTTGGTCGAATAGAAATGGTCCGTTCCATATTTGTTATTATGAAGTGAATGAAGCCGGAATGTTGTCGGAATTGCAATTACTCCCAACGGATTCAAACCACAAAAAACTTGTAAATCTGATTAGTAAGAAGCCTTTTAACCAATGTACTACAGGGAAATAATGCAATACATACTCAAATCATCCACTCTGAGTCACTTTGCTCCAAGCTTTCGAATGTGAAGCTTTCAATTTGCCCTCCTCGACCACAGCAATGACTAAATATTCATTCTGTAACGAACTGTACGATACGGATAGGCGACCAATTGGGCGGTTATGAGGCATCGGACTTTCTGTGAACAAAAACGGAAGGTGTCGATCAGTCGGTACAGACCGTGACCCTGCAGTTCTCGCACCGATGCAGCAAGTTTGGGCATTAAACTCGTTAAGGGCTTGTCGTAGGAAGGAGAGTTGCCGGACAATGCAACGGTCTACGTCCATAGCGTCGTACCGACAGCAACCACCGATTTTACGACTGGAGCCGTCACGAAAGATATTTTCGTCGAGATGGCGATGATCAAAACCCGAAAGGTCGACAATGCGACTTATGAAGCCATTGTCGTCCCGCAACTTCTTGAGTCGCGCCGTCCTTTTATTAGAGGTTGTAGTCAATAATGTATCTTATTTGCAGGAAGATACATTCCAGTTCAAGGTTGGTCGGCAGCATACGCTGTCGCTGATTATCAATTCCAATCCGGATCAGGTCCCGGTTGATATTGGTGGTGAAATCGTAGGTGGCCGGAACTGATAATTCCTGCCGAAAAAGGAGGATTGAATTTCACAGGTCTTTGATCCTGGGGAATTCAATCCTTTATTTTTTGCTTGTTCTTTGTGTTGGAGTTTGTTGGGAGGGAAAGGAGATGGGTAGATAAAAATAAGACAGGTCGAGTTCTACAAAACGTCTTCAGGCGAGATTGGCTTATAGGCTCCGTCTTTGGCTTCGAAGATGACGCTGCCATCCTCGAGGCAGACCGAAGTGTGGAACACTCCTTTGGGCACTTGGATCGCAGGGCAGTCTCCGCCGGCGCGAAGAATAAATTCAGCCGTCTTATGTCCCTGATCATCGTAGAATTCCTCTCTGATAGCACCACGGCAGATGACTACTGTCTCGGAAGTATCCGTATGCCGGTGGATAGGAATGACAGTGTCAGACATCAAGACATTGATCATCCTTTGGGAAGAATCTTCGGCAGAAGTCCTCAAATCATAATTCATCCTGCGACGAGGTGAATCCTCTGCCTGTTCCTGGATGCTGTCAAATAATTTATTGTCAAGTCGCATATCAATTTTTTCGAAAAATATTCTTATAGTTCTTTCTTTTACACCATCCGAATCTATATGATGGGGGGCTGTATATCCATCAATCAGTTTTAATACTGCTATAACGCTGAGATTTCCAGCCAACTATATATTTTAGGGACAGTCGCGAAATAGGCTTAAAATTATAACAAATTGATTGTCAATGTGATAAAAAATTTCATATCTTAGCTACAGGAATTAAAAATTCCTCCGAACACCCTGGAAAAGTGACTTTCGGAGGAAATGAGCAAAAATAACTCATGGCAAAAGTACGAAATTTATCTGACATTCAGCAAGAGATTGCATTTACAGAGTTTGATTTTTATCAGCGATACGAAGAGAGCTTCAAAACATCGGAACTTGGACGGATCAAGTCACTTCTTCCTCTTCGAGAGATGGCGATATCGTTCGGTTTAGTAGAAGAGAAGCCGAAGAGTTTGAGAGTGAAGCGAGGACGAAAGTCCTTCTTCACACCTGAGGGCAAGGTGGCGTTGGCGTTCTTGAAGATGTATACAGGATTGTCAGCTCCGAAGCTGATGGATGCGTTGAATGGAAACATCCATTATCAGATCTTCTGCGGGATCAGGATCAGTCCTGAGAACCAGTTGACAAACTACAAGCTGATCGACAGCATTCTGGTAGAATTGTCCAAGAAACTGAAGATTCAGGAGCAGCAGAAGGTACTTGCAGATGCATGGAAGCCGTACATGAAGAACCTTGATACTGTCTATACAGATGCCAGCTGCTATGAAAGCCTGATGCGCTTTCCAACTGACGTGAAGTTGCTTTGGGAATGTGTAGATAGAGCATACAAGATGATGTGCGGTATCAGTTCTCAGCTTGGTGAGCATCGAATGAGAACAAAGTACAATGATATCGACAAGGCGAACCTGGCATATAGGAAGCAGCGCAAACATACTCATAAGCAGACCAGAAAGATGATAATGAGACTGCTTGCATTGCTGGGCAAGATACTGGGAGAAATCCGCAGACAGATGCGCGTCCATCCGGATGAAGAACTATTGAATTACAAGCAGTTGGATATGCTTGAGACTGTCACAAGGGTATATCGTCAGCAGAAGAACCACTTCAAGAGTGGTGACTCTCGTGAGAGTATCCCTAACCGTATTGTAAGTCTCAGCAAGCCTTACATCAGACCGATAGTCAGAGGCAAGGAGACCAAGATAGTCGAATTTGGAGCGAAGTGCAACAACATATTGATTGACGGAATATCGTTTATTGAGAAGCTATCATTCAATGCATTCAATGAAGGAACGAGACTTAAGCACTGTGTGTCATTGTCGAAGAAACTTACAGGCGTTGATGTAAAAAAGATAGGTGGCGACCAGGGTTACTCGGGTAATGACAACAGAACTTTCTGCAAGGAGAATGGTATTGAAACCTCATTCACTCAGAAAGGACGAACTGGAAAGAATGAAGTTAAGAACGCTACTAAACGAGAACTTGCACGCGTTCGAGCTACAGCAATGGAAGGCTCTTTTGGAACTCAGAAGGAGCATTATGGTCTGCGAAAGATTGCTGCAAGGATAAAATCGACAGAGATCATGCTGATCTTCTTCGGTATCCACACAGCAAATGTGGTAAACCTTGCAAGACGAGAGTCAGTCCAAGTAGCTCTTGCAGCCTGATGTTCCACGCATGGAACACGACTTTACGGGAGTGGTAGCTCCAGACGTGACTGAAAATGAAAAAATCGGCCCTAAAAACAGAGCCGATGATATAAAAAACGATGAGTATGATCGGAAAAATAAGGGAAAGTCTGCTGGTTAACTCAAATTGAAGGAATTAAATGACTATCCCTATTTTAATAGTATTTAGAAGCGTATAACAACCAAAACCAATCAGAAATATCCAATCACAAACCTTTAATTGTCAGTACATTCTAATATTTAACACTTTTCGGCTGCTTTTTGATGCTTCCCAAATTTCCACATATTTTTGAGACATATTTCTGACGTGGAGAATTTGCGGGGCTTATTTTTTGTCACATCGTGCAGGGAGTTGACAAAGGTTTACAACCGTTTACGATGAGCGACAATTTCCACCCCGATATGCAGCAATAGTCACACCGTGAAGACTCCCTATTGCTTATCAAGGCCATTAAAGCGTTCCCATCCAGAAATAGCTAGCTTGCGGTTTGTGACTTTTTTCGATTTGTCAAATATCAGTTCCTTGATATTGATGTCATAGTAGCCATTCAAACTGTAGAGGACTGTTATTAAGGTACGATTTTCTGTCTCTGTAACAGAATGTTCAGATTTGATTCTATAAATCCGGTTTGTTAATGAATATTATTGCAAGAATCATCTTTTTGATGAATTCCTTAAATATTCTTCGTGGAGATGGTAATATTTCTTCTTGAATAATATATACATAACGCTTAACAATGCAAAAACGCATGATAAATATATCCAATGTGCATAAACATTGTTGGGTATCAAATATATAAATCCTATAGATACCGCCAATTGAACGATTGCATATGTCAGAGATACCACGGGGTGGCTTATTTTCAGCTCATTAGCCATAAGTTGATAGACGTGTTTACGGTGAGCCTGTCCAAGATTTTCATGTAGAAGAATCCTGTGACATATAGTCAGACACCCATCCACACCATATACAAGCAGGAATATAAGCCATGTGATATCACCAGTTTTAACTATCAATGCTCCGATGGCAAACAAAAGTATAAATGCTATTCCAACGCTTCCTACATCTCCTGCAAAGCATTTTGCCTTGCCTCTTGGCCTGAAATTGAAAAATGAAAATACTATTACTGCCAACAAAATGATTAGCAGAAAAGATGTATCTACAAAATTATATGTTCTATTAACAAGTAAGAGTGGCAAAAGTACTGCTGCAGAATAACAGGCAGTAATACCATTAATTCCATCCATGAAGTTATAGATGTTAGTTGCACCTACACATACTACAAGAGCCATAGCAATGAAGCCTATCTTTATCCATAAGTCAGATGTTTGGATAAAAGAATTGTTTCCGGCCATGATGAAAAGTTGCCAGACGAGTAAGCCCATTGCCGCGAATTGAACTATAAGTCTGGCTGAATCTGGAAGAGAATGAATATCATCAATGAAACTGATCCCGGCTGCTAATGTTACAGCTGCCAGGAAAAACGGATACTGGAAACCGAAGACTATGCTCCATATCCAAGCCCCCAACAGAAAAATAATCCCTCCTCCTCGTCGTACTATTGATGAGTGACTGCTCCTTTCATTTGGTTTATCAATGATATCAAATTTGTCAGCAATCGTGAAGTACAATAACTCTAAGATGAGAAGAATTACAAGGATGATTCCATAAATTAGGTATGTATTCATAACTTTTTAGGTAGTCGTATTTTAGATGATGCAATGCTGCAATTACCTATTCCCTAATATAAAAAATAGCAATTGCTAATTATAGATATATTTTAGGCCGAAGATTAAAAATATGCATAACTGGCGGGTTGGACATTTGGGGTGATAAAAACCTTTCAATAAATTGATTTACATATCTTTGTGAATATTATCATTGATATGCTTAAAAAAATGCTTTTTCTGTGGTGCTAAAAATGTAGTCCTCAATGGTCTGAAAGCCCGCACTCAGAGATATAAATGCAAGGATTGCGAACGCCGCTTCGACGGGCATACGTCGGAACAAATCACATGTCATAACGGATTATGTAGAGGGCAAGCAAACCTTGGTGCAACTTGCTAACAAGTACGGAGTCAGCGAAAAAACAATCCGCCGAGACCTGGAGGAAATACGGTATATCCGCAAGGCATTCAGATACAAGGATGTAACCATCCAGATGGATACGACCTATTGGGGGCGTGGCTTCGGTCTTATGGTCATCCGTGACGCCGTACGCGGGAAAGTCCTATGGCATAAATATGTACATCACGAGACCATTGCGCAATATGTGGAAGGAGTGGATTGGCTTAAGGACAACGGCTTCCGCATATATGGGGCCGTGATAGACGAGATAAAAGGGCTACCACTGGCCCTGAAGCCCGTTCCTGTCCAGATGTGCTAGTTCCATCAGATGCTTATCATCCGTCGGTACCTACACAGGCCCCTGACCTTGAAGCGTCCAAAGACCTGTTGGACTTGGCGAATACCATAACCAGAACTGATAAGGAGAGCTTTATTGGAGCCTTCAACGACTGGTACGAAAAATATCAGGACATCCTAAACGAACGCATTCACGACAAGTTTATCAAGAAGAAGACACCTCCGTATATGCGCCCGAGGCTGCACAGTGCGTACCTGAGCGTAAAGCGTAACATGCCTTTGTTAGGGACTTTCTATGACAGACCAGAAACAGGACTCCCGAACACGAACAACGCGCTTGAAGGACTGTTTTCCGACCAGAAGAGCAAAATCCGAATACACAGTGGAATCTGCAGGGAACATCGCAAGAAATTTCTGGATGAATAATATCAAAAGGCATTATTAGACAAGCACCGTCACTGGGATATACGACCTTCGGAAGTTACAGTTCGAGTGCTGTGTGGGGGGGGGAATTAAATGGCTATCCTTGAACTTGACGGTTGCCGTTTATCACCCAAAATGCCCAAAGGTAAAATTACTGTAAGGTATGGAATGAATAACTTTAAATATCGATTAATATACCAATATTTAATCTCTCTGCTCTTAACTTTTAAAAGACTATTCCACATACCTACTCCCGAAAGAAATAGGAAACAGTCAACACCAATATTTCCCAATGAAAGAATATATTGCACTGTTACTGATAAATCCACATAGCCATACAAATGACAGATAAGTATGAGTAATGCGCTTATTCCCATTAACTCGGTACGGAATATTGATAATTCTCCTAATTTTACCATTATTTTGAATTATATTACTTCTTTTTTATTACCTTATCAGCCAAGCTTCGCTCTCATATTTATTCCAATGCTTTCTTAATTTTCAAGTTTCTCACAATATACGTTGCTATGTTCTGAGAAAGTTAGCTTATCGGTGAAGAATGAGACGCTATTGAAAAAGAAGAAGTCACTTTTCCGTTTTTAAGTTTTTAAGTACATCTAAAGGTTCCCATTTTAATTCTTTACAGGCTTTTTTATTGCTGAAAGTGAGGCTTTTTGTCATTTTATCTAGTTTATAGCTATTAATAGGAGCTTTTGAACCAAACATGTCGCCTATTTTAGCCATGCACCATGCCATCCAATATGGAATAGAAATCGGCTTGTGCTTTCCTAACTGACGTGCCACAGATTTTGATAATTCCCCGAATGAAGGTTGCCGAGTATCACACACATTGTAAATTCCACCCTTTTTTACCAAAGCAGGTAAGATATTGGCAATGTCCTCTGCCATTAAAATACTTTTCACAACCTTACCGCCTGCAATGTTCATGTAGTATCCCTTTTTTATGCCATTTACCATTGCTCCCAAATTCCCTGGTGCATCTTTGCCCGCAAGGAGTGATGGCCGTAGAATGCTAAGAGTTACGTTTTGTTCCTTACTCCATTTTATTAAGTACTTCTCAGCCATAATTTTGCTCTTAGCATATGGCGTGTCTCCATTAAGTGGGTGATTCTCTGTAATTAACTCTCCATATTCACATCCATATACTGCTACAGTGCTAATGAATATCAATGCCTTAGGCGAGCCAATCTTCTCCAGAGCCGTGCATAAATTTATTGTTCCCTGATAATTTACGTCAAAGAATTCCTGTTTCTCTGTTTCTGTTTTGGGTAACATATGCGCCTTCCCGCAAGCATGCAATACTACGTCATAATGCTCATTAAGTGCTGGAACCTCTTTTGCAAGATTCACTTTAATCATATCATCTGGAGTAATGCCACATGTAGTTACATCATATTGTGTTTTAAGTAGGGGCATTACATTCTTGCCTAAAAATCCGGTACCACCAGTAAAAAGGAGTTTTTCCATTATATGGTTTCAAGAAATTTGTTTAAAATAATTGTCTTGGAATATTTTTTTTCCGCTACTTCGCGAGCCTTCAATCCCATAGACTTCAGTTCATCCATATACCATCTATTTGGCCAACCGCAATAACCGATTTGTTCATCGCGTACAAGTAAGTCAATCTCACTGTTTTTTGGCCCAATATACATTATAGGTCTGCCAGATGCTAGAATGTTATAGGTCTTTGATGGTACACCTAATCCATACATGCCATCTTGTAATGTCACAATGGCAATGTGGCACGCTGCTAATATTTTGTTTTGCTGACTGCGGAAGTATGGACCGTGAAAGAATACATGAGGATGTTTCAATTTTTTCAAATTATTTTCCATTGAACCGGTGCCATATAGATGCAGTTCCACATCGCTAGGCAAACGTTCAATGATCTTATCTAATCCTTGCACTCGTCCAATATTACCAGCATACTCCAATATAATTTTACCTTCCGGCATGGGTTGAGGTCTGATGTTATCTATGTCCGCCCAATTTTCAATAATAGTAATACATGGCAAAGATCCTTTACTTTTCGAACCATTCTCAACTTTTTCTTTTAGGACTGAATGCATATCGCGACCTAATGCGATGAGTTGATCTGCTTTAGAGTATGCTTTATCAAATAGTCGTTTAATAAAATTGTACATTGGCATTTTAAGGCCTGCGGGGATGGTGTTTTCTGGAAAAACGTCATGCACGAGTATATGCCACTCAAATTTAAGCCTGCGCTTCTGTCTGCTCATTAGTAATACCAGTGGCGCTGGGTTTGTTACCATTAGTACTTTGTCGCCTTGGCCCACATACTGCTTAACTAGAGCTATCATTCTTTGGCTCATTAGCAGAAATGAGAGGATTTTGCCTTTCGTTGTATTTTTGTCCAAGTCGGCTCCCTTTGCTCGATGTACCTCGATACTTTCGTCTAAATTGAACTTGTTGTTGATATCTAACGCCTTACGTTTATCATATATTTCCGGACCGCAGATTACTCCCACGCAATACTTCTTTGCCATTGCATTGGCAATTTCTCCCAAAATATAGCTCGTCGATGTCTCGTCTGGTGGAAATAATTCTGTTACAATCCAGAGTCGTTGGATAGGTTGTTCCATTATTATTGTTTAAATATATTAACATTGTATAATGGTTGTAAGCCGCTTTTTCATTGTTATTCTTTAATTCCGTCTGAAGGCATTAAGTTGCAAAATGTTCAATTTTTCTATTGAGGGCATGCCAAATGATAAAACAGAATGACAATATTCGTATTGTTATGTAAGGTATTGCTTACTATTTATTGATATCTAGGCTGTTTTTCTTTGAAAATATTCTTCCAATCAAGTATTTGGGCATACCATTGAGCTCCAGCAGGAGTTAGATGCCGACAATCTTGGCTGATATAACGATTATCGTCGGTAAAGACTCTCACGTGATTTTGATCCGTCATTGCGGGTGTTAGCAGGTCTATATAACCCCCCCCCACGCTTTTTTCCATTGTTGATTCAGTAGGATATAACCATAATCTTCAATCTCTGCAACTTGTTTAAAATATTCCAAACCATCTTTACCTTTGAGTTTCTCCTCCGCTCTTTTTTCACTTTTGTAGGCCCGCATGACGAACCAGCGGGCGGTCGTGACTTCTTCTGTATTGGGCGAGGCGATATCCATACATACTTATGCCCGTTTTTTCAATCAGGGCGCATATCTTTAGTTCATGCCAAATTGCATATTGGCATGTATTACAGTCGTTTATATTTATCTCTGCCGGAATAATCATTCATTTATTCCGCAAATCCGCAAATCCGCAAAAAATATTCTACTTATTTTACGCTCTTTCTCTCTGTAAGAGAAATATTAACGGACGCAAAGTTATGCAATTTAATGGAAATAACGACCTAAAACAGATGGAATTTTCGTCTGCCGGACTTGCCAAAAGGTTTCTGCCCAACAAATGTTGCTCAAATGAACAGTCTTTTGAGTGTAATTTCCGCTTGTTTCCCAGATAGTTATAACCAATTACATCCATCACTCTTTCTCTTACAGAGAGAAGTAGTCTGTTGCACAACAATTTATCTTTCGCCTCTCCCTACCGATCAGTTGGAATCGTTCATCGAAAACGCCGCTCCGCTCCGTTCTTACCGATTACAGGCTGCTTACGATTTCCTTTGGTGGATCCCATTAACGATATATCTCTTTGCAAGAGAAATGGCAGAGCGAAAAATATTTTATTATTAACATCTTACATCAGCCAAAGCCTGGATTTGCACAACAAATCACTGCATCTGCTTAACATTTATTGAACTGGAAAGAGGTCGATAATTCTATTTTTCATCGGATTCTATTGCTGTATCCCATATTTTTCATAACTTTGTAACGATGTACTATTTCTCTTGCAAAGAGAACTTGTATTTGTCGATTAAAATCCCCGGTTTATTTCGAAGACTTATTCGTAGCTTATTTCTCCAACTATCAATATGCGATAGCCGACTTCTGCAAAAAAAGGAATCTACAAACGGCTCAATTCGACAAAAAGAGCATCTCCTTCAAGAGATATATCTTTTGAAGGAGATTTTTGATACTATTCCCAAAGTAAGCCCCTTTAATGTTTACAGGGCTTTCAGAATTCGGCTGTTCGCCTTGTCCACGGAGGTGGTGTCCAAAGAGGCGAGATAGATCCGCGTGGTCTTCTCCGAATCGTGCCCCATTGCTTCGCTGATAATCGCAAGCGGAATGTTTCTGCTCCTGGCGATGGATGCCCATCCGTGGCGGGCGACGTAACTGGTCAGGGGAACGGTCAGTCCCAATTTCTCGCCCAGTTTCTTCAACTTATCGTTTACCAGATGCGCGGCGTTCTTATACTGCCGGCGAATGTCGGCATTCATGTCCCGGATTATCGGCAGCAGATAAGGAGTCCCGTTCGTATTGTATTTGTCGACGATTTCCTGCATGGGTTTCTCCCATTTGACGAACAATTGCTGCCCCGTCTTCTGTCTGCGGTAGGAAAGAGTTCCGCCTTGCAGATCTTTCTTTTTCAAGTAAGCCATGTCGATAAAGGACATGCCCCGGGTGTAGAATGAAAACATGAAGATGTCGCGTGCAAAATCCATCGTCGGAAACAGTGTCAGGTCCAGATCTCGAATCTGACGAATAACTTTCAAGGGTACGGCCCGTTTAATGGTTTTGTCTATGCCCGTGTAAACATACTTGAACGGCTCGCGCTGTACGGTCATTCCTTTTTCGACGGCCCGGTTGTAAATGGCCCGCAGTCCCCGCATGTAGTAGGAAGAGGTATTCGGACATACGCCTCTCGATTTGAGATAAGTTTCGTACTCGACCATTAGGTCGGAATCCACTTCTTCCCAAAGTAGCTCGTTTTCCCTGCGAAAACGTCCGAAACTATTCATGACTGTCACATACCGCTCGGCAGTGTGCGTTTTACCTACTTGTCTCAACTGTCCAATAAGCATCCGGGTAAAAGTGAAAAAATCCTCTCGATTCGAGGGTGTAAGATACAATTTCACCACATCCCCGACGGTGTAACTTTCGCCGGCACGATCCAACCGGGCGACAAGACACTCCAAGCGGGCTTTGTCTTCCGCAATTCGGCTCTTCAATGTCGCAAGATAAGCGTGTCGCTTGCCTTTGCTGTTCAATAAAAGTCCTCCCGCATACAGCCCGTCCCATTCCGACGGAAACAGTTTATAACCGGTGCTGATTTGCCGGGTTACGCGGTTATGGATTATCTGATAAAACAGTCGGCCTTCACGATCCGCAACGGACGAGGCCCGGAATATTACTTTTACGGTTGCCATACGTTTGTTGTTGTTAAAGTTGACGGGCCAAGGTAACGAGCAAGCGTGCAATTCTATATTTGACTCCGACAAGACTGTCGGCCGAACAATCTATCAGAGCGGGTTACTGTATGAGGAGCGTCATTAACATGGCAGCAGAAGTATAAATACCGTCAGGCATATTCATTGAAGACCGTATCTTCGGTTTCTGAAACTGGAAATAAAAGTCGTTCAAACGGGCGACGATCCGTGTCTTCGAGAGGGTGCGTTTAATGACGACAAACTCCTCGCCGAAGATGCGTTTGACGATAAAGCAGCTGCGGTTTTGCTCCGATCTGACCTTTGAGAGCAGTTCGTTGAAACCGATATGCTGCTCTTCATTGAGCCGGGAAGAGTATTTGTAACTCGCAGTTTCAGGTTTCCGGGGCCGGGTTGGTTCCCGGTGCAATATTACAACCGTCTCGGGGCATGTCCCGTCCTGAAAAAGGTTTACAGTGATTGATAATTAAAGATAAACATTTTGGTTCAAAAAATATTGTCCTGATATAAGTTTACATATGCCTTCCGAACA